>Ga0208497_1000820_pt1 | contig 12756 bp, 17 predicted proteins | sample CryBogCBE25Aug07_FD_184555 | JGI IMG/M metagenome (GOLD analysis project Ga0208497, IMG submission 184555) | Freshwater microbial communities from Crystal Bog, Wisconsin, USA - CBE25Aug07 (SPAdes) | ecosystem: Environmental > Aquatic > Freshwater > Lake | place: Crystal Bog, Wisconsin, USA...
CGTTTTTACTCCACAATGAGCATGGCTTTAAACAAGCTCCTCTTGAAGAGATTACAAAAGAAGCGTATGATGCTTTAGTTGGTTGTACAAAGCTAATTACCAAGGTGGAAGATGCTTCGTTTGAAGGTGACCTCGAATGCGCAGGTGGAGTTTGCCCCGTTAAATAAGGAGAAAGATATGATTGATAAACAAGAGTTTATGTTTGGAATGCAACGTTTGAATGAAGTGCTTAACTTGGCTGATGAAGTTCAACCTATTATTATGAAGCGTTGTATGGAAGCTGCAGAGGACTTTGATTCAATGGACTCTGTACAGTTTTTAGTGTTGTGGAATGACATTAAGAAACTATTAGAGCCTGTGAATGACAAATTGTTAGAACTACAGACTGTCTCTATGTTTAGAGAACTACAACCACCTAATTATCCAGACCCTGAAAAGGTCTTATAAGTTTCCTTGAAGTTGTGATTTGATGGCCTCCATTCGTGGAGGTCTTTTTTATTGTAAGAAAAAGTTTACCGTTCGGGAAGATTTGCATAAAAAGTGTGCAAAAGTATAAAAAAGTTACCGATAGGGAAATTTTGTAAGAAAAAGTGAGAGGTTACAAACTCGCCTGCCAATTCGTTGATGCCCTAGTTAGAAAGACGGAAAATCACTAGGTTCTTGATGCCCTCGTGCCGTCTTAACTTATTTGATACCTACTTGTTCATTAATCCACTTCTGAAGCTCTACTACTTGAGCTGTGGTTTCTGCACATTGTCCAGCAAGAACATTGTAGGCGGAGATAACATCAGTGACGCTGGGGGCCGTGGAAAGTCCTGACACTTTACTGCTACTGGGGTTGTTCCACACGCTAGTAGACTTATAGTAGTTCCTAATAGCAGACAGCTTAGCTTCATATTCATCTTGAATTCCTTTTGTAACTAATGTTTGTTGTTTCGTGATTGATTCGACTTTTGCTTCTTGCTTCGCTGCTTCTTCTCTAACCACATGTTGAAAGTCAACGAATCGTTTATGCTCAAAGCTATAGCCAAGATACCAAGTACCAGCCAATAAAGCAACACATACTCCCATTTTGACATAAGTTAATACCGATAAAGGAAACATTATTTATCATCCAAAGGTTTAGTTGTCGTAGCTCTAAGATAAGCTATGACAATACCAATAACAAACATAGAGATACTGTATACCTTAGGGTCTAATAAGTCTTGAATATAAGAAGAATTATCTGAGATAGCCCCAAGTAAGAATAGTAAACCAGAGAACCACATAGTTCTCGACTTTAGCATTCCTTTAAACTTGTTCATTACTTAATCTTTTTCTTAACGGCAATCTTACTTTTAACTTTAGCTTTACCTGCTTTAGATAGTGCAATAGCAATAGCTTGTTTCTGTGGCTTTCCTTCTTTCATAGAAGTACGAATATTAGATGACACAGTCTTTTTAGAACTACCTGATTTGAGAGGCATGATTATCCTTTATAATTTGCATGTAAGAAGCATTCTTGCTCAGCAAGTCTACGCTTTAAAATACTATCGCTGTGTCCATTACTTACCATACACCACTTAGGAAACTCTACAGCAGCTTCGTTTTTTCTACCTTCTTTAAGTAGTTTAAGAAGTGTAGAACGCTTAAAAGCACCACATCCTAAGTTGTAAGTAAAAGACACGAGAGCATCAAACTCATATTGAGTAAGGTCTAGTGCTGAAGAATTGACACAATCTTCAGCAGACTTAACATCATCTCTGAGAAGTTGTGTAGCTTGTCCCATAGTAATAGGGCTTCCTTGAACTAAACCATCACCAACAACCATTAAATGTCCATAACCCACTGTCCATTTACTTGCTGTATCTAAGTAAGGCATACTACGAAAGCCTTCAAAGGTTTTAAGTTGTTCAATACCTTTGTCAGAAGTTCTCATGTTGCTGCTGTTTGTGAAGTTAAGATACCATTAGTAAATGTCATGCTACCATTAGAGCCAAGCGTAGTTAACTTAGCTGTAGTGATTGTTCCAGAATAGCCAGTAGGTTTGTGTTTAATATAATCTACGGCAGCAGTATTGGTTTGTGTCCAGTCAGACTGTACTTGATTAATACCAGGAATACCTGTAATAGTTCCACCAGTAATTCTAACGTTGTTAGCACTCTGAGTAGCCATATCACCTAGACCTAGATTAATACGAGCACCTGATGCGTTATTTGCTCCAGTACCACCTTGTAAAATAGACCAAACATTAATACCGCCTTGTGCTTGTTGAATGTAAGTACCTAAGTTACGAAACCAATCACGCCAGCTTTGTACTTCACCAATCTTATCTTGAGGAATTGGAGGTAAGTTATTAGCAGCCATCTTCAACACCTTCAGCGTAGCCACAACTTTGTAAATCTTCTAATGAATCTTGGACTTTGCATCCAATGTCAAGTCTGTAGGCGATTGAATTTGGAATCTCAATCTTCTTCTTAATCTTTCCGTAGACTGAATCACGAGCTTTCTCAATAGAATCTCCTAAACCTACTACTGTGCAGACATAGTCCCCAGCAGTAACAAACATAGGAACATCTAATTTAAGTTCTCCGTCAACCATTGCAGGACCTTTGCCCCATTGGACTTCACAAAGATGTACATCATTAACGGCATCTTCCATTGTCAAGCCCCAAATAGGATAACCAGAGTTTTCTTTCTTAGTCATACGACTATAAGGATAATCAGGAATGGTAACTACAACACCGCAAGCAATCTTATCTGAAGTCTTTAAAGTATCTTTACCATCAATCATGTCAAGCATCCATTGGGCAGGGTCTCCCTTGTGCAAAGACATCTGAATGTTAAACAAAGGCCAACCTGGACGAGTAGTGAACTCTAAAGGCCATGCTTTACCGTTCTTGTCAATAATGCAGTTCACATCGATATAACCTGTGTAGTCAATACCATGAAGCATATTTTCTAGTGGTTTGAGCATCTGGTCAGCTAGTTTAGATTCTTTAGTGTAGCGAACAATAGTACCTTGTTCACCAGTAGTAACACCTAATTCACCATCCATAAGCTTCTTGTGTTCCCAAGATTCACAGAAGTTCTTAGAGAAACCACCAGCACCAAACCAACCACCAACACCGAACTCAATGCCAGGACGAAACTCTTGAAGAATGAACTTACCTTTAAAGGATTTCTTTTTCTTCCAATAGCCAAGCATGTAAGTCATATCAGCAGCAGATTTAGCTACATAGGATAAAGTCTTATCTCCATCACCAATAGGTTTAGACACAAAGCGACGTGGGTTTTCTTTAACATAGGCGATAGCATCGTCATAGTTGTCAAAGGTTTGACTAGGAATAGTTTCAATGCCTGCTTTGTTCAGAATCTGCTCACCATAGTCACGTTCTTGTTCCCAACGAGTACCAGCTAAGTTTGCACCAAAGATAGGAAAACCTAAATCACGATAACGCTCTAGACCATGAATGTAATAGATGTTATCTGTAACAAAGATTAAGTCAGCCCATTTCATGTGGTCTTCCCACGAGCTAACTCGTTTAATAAGACCACCGTCACCTACTTCAGCACGTGAGCCATCTTTGTTATGACGTAAGAACATTTTAACTTCATGTCCTGCAGCTTCGCTACGAAGACCAAAGGAAAGACCGCAACCGCAGCCTGATGGGTCAATAATTAGTATTTTCATCTTGTTTCATCGCTAGGTGCTGCTACCACAGGAATAGAAGTTTTCATTAACAACCTACGGAATTGATTAATTTGTTTAGCAGCTTCTGCAGTGTTCATAACACTTGTCATTGCATCATATTTCTCAGCAGGAATATTAAATCTTTTTTGTACTTCAGGACCTATTTCATGCCACATTGCTTTAGCATCTTTTACAGTAGCATTATTTAAATAAGATAACATTTCTTGATTAAACTGTTTCATTCCTTCAGGAACTTTACTTAGATTCCATAGGTGTGCTTTTATTTCTTTAGCACCTCCAGCACCTTTTTCAAATAGACCAGGGAGTTCATCTTTAGCAATAGCAAGAGCTTCTTTAGAATAAGCATCACGAGCCATCTTTTCAGAAGCTTTACCAGTAGTAGAAGTTAGATATTCATTAAAAGCAGTACGGACTTTCTCAGCATCTTGCCAAGACATCTTAGTAGTAGCATTTTTTAAGTTCTCTACTACATCTTGACCAACTACTGCTTGTCCTTTAGCATTTCTAAATAAGTCACCAAATTTAGTTTCTTGAGCAGCGTTACCGCCAGTCAATGCTTTAAATTGAGCAGATTCTAAGAAAGACTTACCTGCTTTGCTTACTTTGTCGTAAGCTTGTTTAGTTTGTTCATATAGACCATGTGATATTGGTTTACCTGCAACAACAGCATCAGGATGAGCCGTAGCAAGTTCTTCAGCTACAGCACGTTGATTAATCATTTGACCAGCTTCGCCATGAGCTGCTGTGGCAGTTACAGGAGTAACTTCACCTGTAATAGGATTAATATGTTCTGTCTCACCAAAGGCTTTAGCACCTGCCTGAGCATCTACTTTAGCACCACCAGTAAAGAATTCTTTAGCTTTACCTACCATGCCTTGTGCAGCATAACCTGCTCCAGGAATACCAGTAGTTTGTCCTACTTTATAGGCCATTTTCTTAGCAATAAATGTTTCTACAGAATTGCCAAGCAGTGCTTTATATCCTGTAGATATAGCTTGTGTAGGTAACTTAGCACCTGCAGCAAGACCTGCTATTACTTGTGTTCCTGTACCAAAACCTAAATCTTTTGTTATTTGTTCTGCTAAACCTGAAGCAGCCCCTAGTACTACACCAGCAATAGCTGTAGGAACAGAAGCAACACCCATACCAGCGACTAATCCTATACCGCCTCCTATGGCAGCACTTGTGCCAATAGTTTTAGCATATTCACTAGCATCGCTAAGTTTAGCTTTAGAAGGGTCTCTACCAAATGTTTCTGTAATATCAGAACCTAATCTAGCACCTTCTTGTTTACCTTGTTCTTTTTGTTGTTGTTGTTTAAAAGAAGGAACTAAAAAGCCAACAATATCTTCAGGTTTATATCCAGCTTTTTCAGCAGCATCTTTATCAAAACTAGCTTCTTGAGAAACAAAAGAAGCAATCTCATCCATTGAATGCCCAGCAGCTTTAGCACCTGCTACATCAAACTGTACATTTACTTCAGCTTTAGGCTCAACAGCCTTAGCTGTGTCTACAGCAGGAGCAAAACCACTTTCTTTTGGAGTTACTTTAGAAGGTGCTATTCCTGCAGTAGCTCTAGCTGTATCAAAGCTTACTGGCATATTAATCCTTTTTAATAAGGAAAGAACTCATAGGAGCTGTTGGCTTACCTTCTGGTGTAGTAGTGCTTCCGCCACTTTCAGGGTATTTCTCAGCTACATAATTACCAAAAGTTTGTTTACTTCCTTCTTTAACTTGGTTTTGCCAAGTAAAGACATCTTGAGGAGTATATGGATATGCTTTGTTAATAGCTTGATAAGATTTAACAAGAGACTCACGTTGAGATTTATTTAATGTAGGATTTGAAGCTTGACCTTCAATACCTGCTCTAGCCGACTGAGCAAACTCAGCAAGCTTTTGATAAGCTAGTACAGGACTCTGAGCAAAAGCTTGTGTCATTAATGACTTTTCAAGATTCTTTCTATCTGTTTCAGAAGCACTTGTACCTAAGATAAGAGTAGCTTGTTGACGAATTAAAGGTAATGCTAAGGCTTCAAATTGCTGTGTTGCTACGTTAGACATAGGACCTGTAGCAGCAGACGCAGCAGCACCAAAGAAAGTATCTGTTTTAAGATTACTAAATGCACCACGAGAAGGAACTTTCTCACCTTTATTAGTAAGAATAGCCATGTTGTCTAAACCAATTTTCATTTCATTGGCTGCAACAGTTACGTTAGTATTTGTTTTAATGTTATTAACACCAGGCTCTTTATAAGGACCTGCAACGTTAGCAAAGAGCTGAGTTTCTCTTTCATCTTTAGGTGCGTATGTTGCACCTGTAGAGCCTACAAAAGATGTTGGAGTATCTGTAGAAGGTTTAGAAATACCAGCACGTCCAGGTTTATCTAAACTTAATCCTTCAGTAGGTTTTGCGGCATAAGCAGGACCTGCTTCAAAAGCAACCATTGCATTATATACTTTATCACGAGTCTGAGTAGTATTTTCAATAGGTTCATCTATTTTGATATTTGCCGCATCTGCAATAGCTTTAGCATAATTAGCAGTAGATTCTTTAGTATTACCTTTAGCACCTGCAGGGGACCATGTTTCAGCAAGACGCTCAGGAGTAACAGGTTTGTTACCAAATTTAGCTTTATAAGCATCACTAGTACCTGCAATTTTACCTTGTAAGTCTTTTTTACCTGCTTCAGCACCTTCTTCAGGAGTAGCAAAAGTACGAATCTCACCTGTTTTAGGGTCTGTTAAATTTAAAGGATTATTTTGACGAACACTTACAGGAGCAGACGGGGCAGCTTCACCAGAAGGCAACAAACCAGCAGCTCTAGCAATTTCAATAGGAATAGGTTTTTGTGCAGTAGTATATATAATTGCTTGTTTTAAAGCAATTTCTTTGGCTGCTCTTACATTATCTTCAGCTCTATTTTGTATTTGAGAAAGTGTATTAGCAGCAGTGGCAGCAATTTGTTGTGCTTTTAAATGCTGGTCAGCAGTCTCAGTCATTTTAATAAGTTCTGCTTTTTGAGTTTTAAAATCTAAATTAGGATTTCTCATAATAGATTCTACAGACATACGAGCAGCAGGGTCTTTAACAGTTTGATTAATTACGTTTTGTAAATCTTCAGGAGAAGAAGCACTTTGTAATAATTGACCAGCGTATTCTAATTCACCTTGTTTAACTTTTAAAGTATCAAGTTGTTGTTTATTTACATCTGTAGATAAATCTCCAGCTTGCTTTTGTAGTTTATAAGCAGCAGAAGATAAACCTTTACTATTAAGCATTCCAGCAGCTTGGTTTAAAGTAGCTACTTGTTTAATAGGGTCTTTTATATCCTCAGGTGTTTGTCCTGCGTAAGCTTGGCTTAATATATTTTTAGAAGCGATGTCTTCAGTGACACCTTTCATTGCTCCGTAGCCAGAAGCAAATGCCTCAACTGCTGTTTGTTCTGCCATGATTAACCGCCCATTCCAGTAGTACCACCAAATGCACTTCCCCAGTCTGCAGCAGCAGGAGCAGCATTACCACTGCTTGATAAGTTACCTGAAGCATCGTAAACATTTCCAGTATAACCACCTGACATACCAGAACTCATTCCAGAATAACCAAAAGGTTGTGTTTGAGTTGTACCACCAAACAAATTACCCATAGCACCAAGAGCAGAAGTAGCTTGATTAATAGCACCAAATTGACGACTCTGTGCTAATGTAGCAGCTTGTGATTGAGCCATTCCTGCAGCAGCAGGAGACTGAGAAGCACCTGATAATTGCATTAAATTAGCAAGCTGTGAGTTGTAAAAAGAACCAAAAGTATTTTGCCCTACGTTTTGTAAAGCATTTTGCTCAGCACCTGATTGAAGCATACCAGTGGCAGCAGCACCACGCTGAGTAGTTCTCATGCCTTGTTGTAACTGTTGTTGATAACCAGGCTGTGACATAGCCATTGATGGGTTATTCATCAAAGTATTTAATTGTGTAGCAGCTTGACCACGGTATTGACCATAGGGGTCATACTGGCCTGAGCCACCTCCGCTACTCCCACCGCCACTGCTACCACCTAAACCTAATGGATTCCCTGTGAGGGCGTTTACACCTACTGTTAAGCCTACTACTGAGGCTGCAACTGAAGCTGACATAATGTTGTTTCCTTATAAAGGCTCAGAGCCTGTCTATAATCAATGGTAATTTCTTCACCTAATAAGCCTCCACGCATTCCTGATATTGGTTTAGAGGCTACCAAGTCAATATCTTCATTATCTCGTAAAACAAAAACTGCATTTGCATTCTTGGAATGGTTTGTATATCTACCAGCAGGAGTTCTTTTTTCATTTATTCGAGCAGGGGCAATAACTTCACCTTCTTGAATATTTCCTGTAGCAAACAAACCTTTACCCTCAATTTTGGAATCAGACACCATTGCTTTGTAGCTTCCTTGTGGAAAAGGTATCTGGTCTCCTTCGTATTCTGATATTTGTCGAACAAGATTTAAATCTAACTTATACTCTGCCATTGCTTTTTCAAAGTCTTCAACATCTATTGAATGGTCATAAGTTAATATTTTATTTTGTTCTTTAAGATGTTCTTCAAGAAATTCATTCTCTTCAAACAACATCTTTTCTAATTTAGCAACATCTGTTTCTTCTGTAGCATATATGTTTTGAAAAGTCATTTCTTCTAATACATAAGCTACTTTACGACCTGCGGATGCTATAAATGACTTAGGAGCACTTATTTCAACCTTGTTTCCGTCAGGATTAACAAATAACATTTTACCTGTTAACATTACACATAAATGAGGTTGCTTATGGAAATGACCTACAACTAAAGTACCAGTACCATAAGTTACTTCTCTAATGTAAAGACCAGGACCAAAGTGATGAACTACAGGACAATCAGCTTGTTCTTGCTTTAGCAGTTCTTTGGTTAAGTTATCTATTTTATTTTCTAATAACTTTGTTGGTAACTGCTCGTTCATTCTATTTCCGATACTGAGTAGGGGCAGGACCACCGCCTTCTAAATCTCCAACTTCAAAGTCTATTTCAGCAGCATCAAGTCTTAACGGTTGATTGTCTGTACATAAGAATTCCCAAGCTCTACGACGTGCCTGACCTGTTTGATAAATCTGAGCACGAGGCGCATTAAGGCTTACAGTACGATAAGGAGACCATGATTTGTAGTCATCATCGCTATGACGAATGTTCATCGTAGCAGGAGCTTTATCACCAATAATCTCAACACGATTATAAAACTTACGCTTGGTAGTTCCATTATCAACAATGTCTGTTACAGCTCGATAATAAATTGGAGCACCAGCGTCATTATAATACAAATCTGATAAAGTGTAAAGAGTTCCGTTATCATCATCTAAAAGATAATAAGTTAAGCCATCACCTGTAAAGTAACTAGGACGGAAGTACTGTTCTGCATAGACTCCAGGAACACCTGAATCTACATCGCCTATTGCCCACATAGTCCATTGATGCCACATTTTCTCAGATACGTCGTATACTATTGTAACATTTAAATCATGTAAAGTCAAGACATAAAAAGGATGTCCATTGAATCTAAAAGAATAAGCAATAACAGTTTGCATATTACTGTTGTTCAAAATACGGTCAATATAGACAGTAGAGAGCTTTACAGGAGCTGTGCCATCAATACCATAGACACCAGTACCTGTGGTTTTAGAAATGCCTACAAAGAGCACTGTATTCTCAAAGCTTACAATAGAGTTACCATTAGCACAGCCTACTTCAAACTTATAAGAAGGAGCAGCACTTAAAGGAGAGCCAGGATAGTTACCTACGTCATAGAAGAAGTCTGTAGACCACTGACCAAGCCCTAAAATGTAGTTTAAATGCTTAGCAATACCTACTAGATTATCTGGCTCAGATTCGGCTGAAACATAGTTTAAAGCATTCCAAATAGTAGGATTACCTAACTCACAGTTATACAGTCTACCAGCTACAGTACCTATAACAATGTAAGAATCTAAGAATACTGCCCCAGGCGTTAAAGGTCCTGAAGGAAAAGCATTTAACAATGCTGTAGCTGAGGCTCCTGAACCTGTAATGTCAACAAAAGTAACTATAATGTTGTCTGAAGATGTATATCCTGAACCGCCATTAGTAATGGTAACACTTTCAATAATACCTGATTGCCATGTAGCATCTGCAGTAGCACCTGTGCCTGCACCGCCTGAGAAAGTAATTAAAGGAGGAGCATTGTAGCCACTACCGTCTAAAGTCATGGTTACGGCATTAATACCACCGTTACTAATAGTAGCAATAGCTTTAGCAACTAAGCCTGAGAAGGCAATCGTAGCTGTACCGTCAGTAGCTGTACCGCTAGTAAAAGTAGGGGCTGTAGAGCCTGTAACACCGCCTACTGTGTAGGTATATAGATTGTTACCATAATAAACTTGTTGTTGAGCAGCTACAGTTAAACCTGCAGACCATACAGTACCAATAACCACTGTAGGAGTGCTTGTAAAGCCTGAGCCTGACGCAGTAACAGTAATTGCTGTTACACCACTACCTGTAGTTGTGACCGTTCCTGTGGCTGTTACACCGCCTCCTGAAGGGGCTGAGAAAGTTACTGTAGGGTTTGTGTAGCTTAGACCACCAGTAATGATGTCCACAGAAGCTACGTTATCGTTTTTAATCTGACTAAATACACCAGTAGAACCATCTACTAAATAACCATTAGTTTGGTTATGTACAAATAAATAAGTACTATCTAAGGTTTGAACAAAGTAACAAGTTTGGACAGCTCCTGTAAGCGTACCAACAACAGTTGAAACATAAGTGCTGGGGTCAATTTTATACAGAATATTGTTAACGACAGCATATAAGAATCCTTTAAATAGGTAAATACCTTGACCTTGTGCAGAAGGCAAAGTAGGCGTTACAGTTTGAATTGCTAAACCAGGACGCTTAATAAACTCACGCTTAACATCTCGTGATTCAAAGTAACCATTGACGCACTTGGAATCGGTCTGTAAATCACCATTCCGAGTCTCAATAGGTTGAGATAAAGGAATTCTTTGTAGTGGCATTAGTTTGGTTGTCCAAAGGTCACGTTAGACATGCGAAGGTCAGCTTGGAAGAATGTAGAAGTTGATTCAACATCCCAGTCTGTTAATTGGTCACGATATGCTTTAGCTCTTGCAGCAATCTCTTGACGATGTCCTGTAGGTACAGAGTATTCAATAGCAAGCTGGTCTGCTAAGTTCCATACTAGAGTATTCATCCATTCATTAGGGAAGTTAGGAATAGAAGAACCATAATTGATGTCTTCGATAGGCTGTTGAGCCATGACATGCAGTTCATACTGGTATGCAGCATTGTAGTTAGGAGTCAAGTAAGCGTATAGATTACCTGAGTTCTGACGAATCTGATAATAAATAGAGTTAGCAACACCAGTACTAAACTTAGAGCCTAAAGTGTTGTATTCTTGTTGACTCAGAATCTGCAGAGGAATATCAATAGGAGGGCTTACAGTAATCTGACGTAACCATCCTTGGATAATCTTTAAAGGCTTAGGAGTATCCAAGTCAGTAGTAGGGTTCTGTGATACAGGTCCTAAGACGTATTCAGTCTGTCCATTAACTAAAGGGACGACCAGTTCATTTACTGTCCAAAGTTTTAAGCCTTCTGTAGCCATCTGCTTAACAAAAAGGTTTAAAGCTAAAGACGCATTAGCCACAGTCTCTGAATCAGGAACAGAGCCTAGTTCCAAGACACCTAGCTTGCGTAAAGCTAAGCTGATAATCTGGTCACGGTTTACAGTAAACACACTTGACATATTTAGCTTCCAAATAAAAGACGGATGGCTTTATCTAAGCCGATTGATTGAGCGACCACTACAGCCAGAGCACCGATAGCAATGTACTTAATCTGTGATAAGTTTTTTTCTATAGAGTGCATAGTTTGTTTTAAGTCTACGGTAGTTTCTCGAAGTTCTTTAATGTCTTCAGCGTGATTCTTTGAATAGACTTCTAAACGTACTACTCTGGTTTCTAGTTGGTCTGGCATAGGATTATTCTTGTGGTAAGGCTGGTTCTGTAGGAGGCGTAATCAACGCAGCCTGTTGTTGTAGCTTTGCAAAGATTGGAGCAGCACCTGATTCAATAGGTAATCTACCAATAGTTGCAATAATAAACGCTGCTTCGTTATCTTCTAATGTAAATGTTTTCATATTAAACAGAATACCTTGTTTTATTTAAAGTAACAAAAACAACGCCATAAGTTGATGTACCGCCTTGATAAGTGTAAAGAAGTCCACCAGATAAAGGAACTCCATCATTATCAAAAAATTGCCATCCTGCGCCAGCTAAAGGGGAAAGATTAACTGCCATATTAAAGCTCCTAATTATTCGGTGTAAAAACTTGAGGAAGCCAAGGCGCAACAACAGTTTCATTAGAATTGACCACATTCAACTGTTCCTCTAGTCTAGATTTTATAAGGTTTACTCCGTCTTTCATAGTTTCTTGTTCAATCCAAGAAGCTACCATTTCTTCTGTAACTTGATCGAACGGAACTTTAATTTCTGTGCCGTTAAACCACCAGTTGCCTTCGGTTTCTACAATTTTATCTTCATCAGTAAGACTGACTTTGTATTTTGCATGAGTAATCAGGCCATCTTTGGCTGATATATCAAGGATTGACCATGTATAGTTCATATTAATTAGATGCGCTAATAACTATTTTGTCAGCACTAGAACTTCCAAATAAAACTGTTCCACCAGAAGTATTATGAAAAACAACAGAAAATGTTGTTCCAGCAGGAATATTGTAATATTCAGCATTTATTCCCATAGAATTTCCATAAATCCAACCTTGTGCATCTGGATTCCCATTTTGTAAAATTTGAATTGTTCCTGCAGGAGTTCCAGAAACACATGAACAATTTACAGATATTTGCAATGTTTTAAAATCACCAGCAGGAACTGTAAATGTTCCTGTTGAAGTATTATATGCAGTTTTATTTCTATTAAATTGATCTGAAGTTGTTTGAGCAACAAAAACTAAATTTTTATTGTCACCAGATGCAAAAGATTGTCCAT
>Ga0208497_1000829_pt1 | contig 12679 bp, 20 predicted proteins | sample CryBogCBE25Aug07_FD_184555 | JGI IMG/M metagenome (GOLD analysis project Ga0208497, IMG submission 184555) | Freshwater microbial communities from Crystal Bog, Wisconsin, USA - CBE25Aug07 (SPAdes) | ecosystem: Environmental > Aquatic > Freshwater > Lake | place: Crystal Bog, Wisconsin, USA...
GGGGTTGGCGGGGCGGTCGACGTAGCTGATCTCCACGATGTCACCGGCCACGATGCGCCCACCGGGGGCGGCAGCGTCCTTGACGACTCGGGCGTTCTTGATGCCGACGCTGTAGCCCTTCAGCACGCCCCGGTCGATCTTGCGCTGGGTGTTCTCGTCCACGCACTCGGACTTCAGGAACCAGTCGTCGCCTGACGCCTCGATCTCCAGGCCGATGCCTGCGGCGATGGGCTGGTGCATCTCTCGCACGTTGCCGATCTCGGCCCATGCGGGCATGGCGGTCTTCAGCCAGTCCGGGTCGCAGATCTGCTGGTCGAGGTCGAGGTCCGGCCCGGTGGCCTTCCCGTAGACGATCATGCGACCGTCCTCGTCGGTGGTCTTCACGATGTCGCCTGCGTAGGCGTAGGTGGTGCTCATAGAGGGGTCCTTCGTCCGTGGCCGTGTGGCCGACAATGGGGTTAGATCGACGCCGACGAGTTGTGTCGGGCATGTGCCGTCGTGTGGCGGCGGATGTGCGATGCCTTGCGGGCGTGCTTGGTGACCTTGCGGGCGTGCTTGGCCGAGACCTTGTGCACCTTCTTGGGCTTGGCGACTCGTGCGTGGTGGACCTTGGGCGCTCGTGCGTGGCGGGTCATCGGGTCACCTTTCGCTTGATGCGGGACCAGAAGATCGAGAGGAAGTCACGCATCGCCCGAGTCGTCTTGGCTTGTGTCACCGACGCCCACGATCCCGCAGCGGCATCTCGGGTGCCCCGGTGGCCGTTCATCCGACCAGTCGTGCGGGTTGGAGTCCTCGGCGTCTTGGCAGATTTCGCAGGCACCGTCGTAGGCGATCCAGTCGAACTGCGAGAAGCCGAGCGTCTTGTACTGGTCGGCCTGCGACTCGTTCATGGCTCGGGCCGTCTCGGTGGTGGCGATCAGGTCAGCTCGTACCGGGTCGTCGATGAGGTCGTTGATGGCCTTGGCGATCGTGCCGTTAGAGTCACCGTTGGCGAGACCCTGACCGATCAGGTTGCCGATGCGGTCGGTCGTCGAGTCGCTGATGTTCTGAAGCGTCACGTTCGAGGCGTCGAGCATGGCTCGCAGCCCACCGTCTGCCGCCTTCAGCGCCGCCTCAGCGTCTCCGGGCACCCATGACGACCAGTCGATGTCGTTGGCGTAAACCGCCATCGTGGAGGTCCCTCCGACCCTCATCCCCACCATGTCGGCGGCGACTCGCTGACCCGCCACCCATGCGTCGGCGTAGACATTGTGCAGGACGCCAGCGAGCGGGTCGTAGTTGATCGTCAGGCCGGGGACGACTGCCTTGCCTGCGTCACCTCGGGCGTGGTTGATGATCGTGGACAGGTCGCCCCGGATGGAGGCTCGCAGCGCCTTGGCGATGGCTGGGCCGTAGTGCTCAGCGATGGCCGCTAGACGTTGTGCGCCCGGTACATCTTCCGGGCGTCGGCTTTTGGGAGGTCAGCCGCCACCGACTTCGCCGCCTCGGCGTTGAGCGTGGCCGCCTGGGCTTCGTCGAGCAGCTCGAAGTGGAAGTCCCGCCAGCGGCCCGACTTGCGGCGCTTGGCGACGAAGGACTGGAACTGTGCCAACTCGCTCGCCATCTTGGCGGCGTCTGGTACGGCATTCTGTACAGGTTGTACAACTTCGCCGGTCGCCTGCGTGCCTGCGTCGTCGGGGTCTTGGCCGACGTTGTTGGCGACCGCCTCGGACTGGCTGACCTGCCCGTTGCCGTTCTCGTCGAGCAGCCCCTTGATGAAGATGACCTGATTCCCGGCCACGATGAACGGCTCGTCGGCCTCGGGCATGTCGTAGAGCGGCTGGCCGAGTTCGCCCTGCACGGTGTTGAGGGTCTTCTGACCCGACGAGAGGCTGATCTGGTTGGCCTGTGCCTGCTGGACGGCTTGGGTGGCGTTGCCTGCCGAGTTGAGCACGAACGTGATCGAGCGGTCCTGCCCCAAGTAGCGACGACCGAGGGCGTTCACCACGTCGATGAACCACTGCTCGGTGGGCTTCTGGCTCATCGTCTCGGCTTGGTCCTGCTCGCCCTGCATCTGGCCCTTGCCACCGAGGCCGGTGCGAGGGATGACGCCAAGCTGCGTGGGCTGGACGCCGAACTTGGAGGCGATCTGCTTGAGCAGGTGCTCGTCGTAGTCGGACTTGTACCGCTCGTCCACGCTCGGGGCGAAGATGGGATCGAACCCACGGGGGAGGACCTTGTGACGGTGGCGCTCGGCGGTCGAGCCGGTCATGCGGTCGTTCCACATGCGCTCGAAGTTTGCCAGCTTGACGTGATCCAACTCGTCGGAGTCGGTGCGGAAGTACGTCACGGGCATGGTGCCCTCGCTGTATTCCGCCTTCAGCCAGTTCTGGCGCTCCAGGTAGATCATGGCGGCGGGGATCGACTGCTCGACGGCGCTGAGGCCGTACGGCGTCCAGGTGCGCTTGTTCCGCACGAAGTACGAGAGCTGGTCCTTGATGAACTGGCCCGAGCCACCCTCGGCGGAGTAGAACTCGCCGTCTGACTCGGCGCTGGCCTGATACTCGCCACGGGGGAAGCCCCAGAGGATCTGCTGGTACGCCGGGGCCGGGGGCTGTGGGCGTGCGCCTCGGTTGTCGAGCAGCACCTTGATCGTGGGCGTGTCGATGACCTCAAACCCGATCACGTCTCGCCCGAGGTTGTAGCGGGGATAGATGGCGAGCCCGTCGAAGACATAGTGCTGGTAGAGCGCCTCGGTCAGCCACTCGGCGAACGTCACATCCGCCTCAGGGGCCGGGTTCTCCCAGAACATCATCAGCCGGTCGAGTTCCTCGCCGAACTGGGCCCGAGCGATCTTCGACGCTTGGGCGTGGCCGACGTTCTCCCGCTGCATGATCTCGGAGAGGGCGTGGTCGCTGATCGTGAAGCCCCACTCCATGCCGACCATCTCGGCCACACGGATCTCGATGCAGCGGTGGATCACGTCACACTGCTCGGCGAGCGAGCGGAGGACCGCCCAGCCGGGGAGCCGGTCGTTCAGGTTGAGGTTGTGAGCGACCTGATACTCGTAGCGCCGGGGCAACGCTCGGCCCGTGGCCGGGTCCACCACGTCGAGCGGTGCGGCGAGCAGCGGGTCACCCGGACCCATCTGGGAGCCGAACGTCTCAGGCAGCCGGGGCAGCGGGACGGCGGCGGAGCCGGGGGTCTGGAGCAGCTCTTGCATCCCGGCCACTTGGCGAGGGGTCGCAACCGAGCCACCCTGAGCGGCCACCATCGCAGGCGTCATGGCCTTGGTGACGGCATCTGCCGTGGCGTCTGCCACCGCCTTCGCCAGTTCTGCCTCTCGCGCCTTGCGACGCCCTCCGAGGATCGCCAACGGACTAGACGGTGGCGCTGGTCGTGGTCACCGTGGCCGTGGGGGCGGCGGTGGCCGGAGCCGGTGGGATCAGCGAGGCGATGGTCTTGGCCGCAGGCTCAACCGGCGTGGCCGCAGCGACGATGGACGCCTCGGCAGCCACCTTGGCGACGTGAGTACGGGTGAGGTGCCATGTGTGAGCGATGCCCGCAGCAGCAGCCACGATGACGCCGACCGAACTCAGGCTGGCCTCGACTGACGTGGGCAGGTGGAATCCAGGCTGGACGGTGGCGAGGATGGCGACGACCGCACCGAGCAGGGCGGTCAGGGCACTCGTGACGCTGGCGGGGTTGGACCATTGGATCTTCACGATGCGGCTCCTAACAGGGTGTGGCAGGTCTCGCAGGCTGCGAGGTCTGAGCGGGTCTGCGATTGGCAGTTGGTGCAGTAGGTCAACATCGACTCGAAGAACGCATCGGCGCTCGACCCGATGGCGAGCTTCAGGTCAGCGATGGCGTGGACCATTGCGTCGAGGCGGTCTGGCGAGTAGCCCGAGTCGGGCAGCCAGCCGGTCATCTCGTCCTCCAACTCGGGGAACGTGCCGACCATGTGAACTCGACCCTGCTCAAACAGGGCGGCGATCGGTTCAGCCCGGAGGCGCTTGCCTTGGCGGGCGTTGACCTTGCGGTAGGGCACGTTCGGCTCGATGGCCCGCAGCGTGGCTTCGATCAGGTCGCCGCCCTGGTTGGCCTCGCCGACGATGGTGCCGATCTCGCCCATGTCGTGCCAGAGCTGGATCGCACGCCTCGCCCATGCGGCGGGGGTGTCTCTCGTCGTGCGGTCGTGCATGACGTAGGCGTGCCCGTCGATGCCCTTGCCAACGCCGACGATGCCGGTGGAGTCGGAGTTCTCGCCCGTGGTCACCGCAGGGTCGATGGCGACCACGATGCGGGTGAGTTCGGGTGCCTCTTTGACTCGGGTGGAGTCGATGAGGGCGTTCGTCCACAATGCGCCCTCAACGTCGTCGAGGATCTCGCCGTAGAGTTCTTGGCGACCCATGCGGGTGCCCTCGTAGCGGTCCCTCAGTTGCAGCAGGGCAGCCGGCGAGAGGTTCGCAGCGTTGTCGAACGTCGAGCCACGGGTGACGAGCACGTTGTCCCGAGCCGTGAGCTGACGGATCAGCGGGGTCGGCTTGGGCGTCGTGGTGACGACCACCTTGGGCGTCTCCCCGAGTCGGAGGCCGAACTGCAACTGGTCCCAGGTCTCGGGCCGGGTCCATGCGGCCAACTCGTCGCACCATGCGCCGTGGTGCTGGGGGCCTCGAAGGCGCTCGGGTTCCTCGGCGCTGAACAGTTTGATGCGGGAGTCGTTGGTCAGGACCAGCTCACCGAGCGAGCGGTTCCAGTTCTTGACCATGCGGTAGCGGTTCAGGATCGTCAGCAGCCCCGAGTCACCCTCGACGCAGGTGTCACGGGCGTCGGAGTAGGTCGGGGCGATGACCGCCCACCTCGTCGCATCGTGGCGCGCGGCTTGGTAGGCCAGCCACTCTGCGCCGGTTCGGGTCTTACCCCATCCACGCCCCGAGAGGATCAGCCAGACGAGCCAGTCGCCCTCAGGTGGAAGTTGAGTCGTCCTCGCCTGCTGGTGGGTCCACAAGACCCTCGATGCCGCTGCTACCTGTGCCGGGGTCAAGGGCTGCGAGTTGCTGGGCAAGTCGCTCCACCTCCCGGTCGATCTCGGACCCGGCAGCGAACACGGTGACCTCTTGGGCGATGCGGGTCGGCTGGTCGAGGCCGAGGAGTCGTGCTCGGCGTTCGGCGATCTTGATGAGCTTGTCGAGGGCGTTGAGCTTGGCCTGCTGGTCGATCATCGGCGTGCCGTCGTCATCTCGGACGACTCGCCCGTGGTCGATCTTGGGTTGGTCGGTGACGAGCTGCTCCAAGGCCACACGCTGCAACAGGTCCAGGCGCTCGACCTCGACGGTGCGGAGCGACTCAACCGCTTCGACCGGGACCGCCTTGCACGCTCGCTCGACACGCTCCCATGCGGTCTGGGCGCTGCACCCTTGGATCTCTGCGATCTGGCGGTACGTCTTGCCCTCGGCCCTGAGCCGTGCGGCGTCGGCGTCGATGTTCGCCTGCTCGATGCTCTGCGTCATGTCAGGTTCCAATCGTCAGGGCGAAGTCGCCTGACAACTAGCCCCCGGATACGCAAATGGTGCCGGTCCGTAGACACAGCACCACCCACTACACGAGTAAACCACACGCGTGTCGTTTCCGCAAGTCAGCGAGGTGGTATCAGGTTTCACGCCACCTCACCCATCAGCTCCACGAACTTCTCCAGCGGCATCACTGCGTACGCTTGGCTGACGTTCTTGCCTCGACGCTTGACCACCGCCACGCCGTAGTCGGCGCCGGCGTTGCCACGCTCGACCTCTGCCTCGTCCACGAACGATGCCAGTGTGATCTCTCGGACCGCCTTGCACTCGATCACCCATCTCGGCCCGAGGCCGGTGATGTCGCCCTTGTCCACGTTGCCCGCCAACGCTCGACGCTCTGCGTGCGGGTAGCCGTGCGCCTGGAGGAAGGCCACCACGTCCGACTCGAAGGTCGTGCCCTTCTGCTTGGATCGGTTAGTCACCATCAACCTCCACCAGCTCGTGCATCTGTCCGTACTTGACCATCGGGCACTCGTGCCAGACCTGACCGTGCAGCGCCCTGACCTTGTGGCCGCACTTCTCGCAGCGGTAGTCCCGCATCACGCCGCGCCTCACCACTCAGCCCCTTCCTCGGTGCGGCGGCAGGTGCAGCCGTTCGGGTGGAAGTAGTGGCAGATGTTGACAGTCATCGCTCCCCCTCTAGTGCTGCTCGGCAGGCGGTTGCGATATTGCGTTCGTACACTCCTGCCGACCTTGGGTCTCTTGCACTCCACCAAGCAGCGTCCTCACGGCTAATCGTGATGGTCACGGAATCTGCCCCTAAGTCACTTTGTGTTACATCCCGCTGCCCTAAAGTGTCTGGCGTCGAGTGCTCTAAACGCTTGGAGCGAGCGTGCAAACCGCTTGTCACGTCATTATCGGAGTCAAGCGACTTGACGTTCATATCGGAGTCGCTCTCCATCGGTTCGGTCGCTCCGTCCATTGCGTCAAGCGCCTCAATGAATCTCGCAGCGGTGTCGTCATCGACGTGCCGCCAGCGGGCAAAGTTCACTCGTTCCTCAGTCACGGTGCTCCCATCGGTCGAGGCCGACCCGAGCGATCGGGAGCCGGCAGTTGTCGCAGTGTTGGCCGTCTGCGGAGCTGCCACGGGCGGGGGCAGGGTCGTGTGCCGCCTCTCGCTCTTCTCGACGCTTCCTGGCTTCTGAGTTGCTGGTCATGCCTGCTCCAATCCCAGCGCCGTCACGAGCGCCGTTTCGAGGTCTTCGAGCGTGCCGTCGTTGGCGATGGTCAGGTCGATCAGGTCACGGTCGATGCCACGCTCCAGGTGGTGACCGTTGGCGGGCGTCGTGCCGGTGCGTGTGATCTCGATGATGCGAGTGATGCGGCCAATGCTGAGCAGCTCTTCAACCTCGTGGTCGAGGCGAACGTCTGCGACGACGACATGGTTGAGGCGTGCCTGCGTGACCGCCCGGTCGATGAACATGTCCTCACCGAACTCGTCCCGCAGCGCATCACCGAGCGCCTGAAGTGTCGGGCGAACCTCGGGGCTGATTCGCTTGGCTTGGTCCCACCCGTAGGCGTCCACCACTCGGCGGATGCTCGGCATGGATGCGTAGGCGATGCGGCGGATCGGGTCAGCGATGTGGGTGACGGTGTAGCCGTACTTGGCGAGGATCTCGGCGGCGGTTGACTTGCCCGAGCGGGCGTGGCCGGTGAGTCCGATGAGGGTGGGGGTCATCGTGCGACCTCCAACTGTCGGTTCTGCTTGCGGAGCGACTGTGCCTCTGCGTGCGCTTGGCTGCACGGCACGCAGAGTTCCTCGCCCATCCGGTAGTGGCGCTGCGACCCGGCCTCGGTGCCGCACCTCGTCGGGTTGCCCTCGTCGTCGATGCGAGCGTGCATGATGCTGAACGAGACGACGAACTGGTAGCGGCACTTCGTCGGGCCGTTGCATTGGACGAGGTAGCGCCGGTCCCATCCTGAGCGGGCCTCGTTGAGCACCATGACATCGGCGCTGCACATCGGGCAGCGAACTTCGAGGGCCATCGTGGGGATCTGCCGCCGCTTGGCCCGCATCTCCTCCTGGTCCCTCATCGCCCGGTTCCTTTTGGCGCATTTGGGCGAGCAGTAGAACTTGCCCCGGTACGAGGCGAACTCCACCCCGCAGATGATGCACTCACTCATCACTCCACCTCCATCGTTGCTCGCAGGGCGTCGCACTTGACGCACATCTGCTCGACGTGCTCGTACGCCTCGGCGTTGCGGGCGTTCTTCGTGTATCCATCGGCACATGGGCACCGCCAGCGGCCCAGGCACATCTCGGGCAGCCAACCGCTGCCGTCGCATCGGCAGCTCACGACGCCACCTCCCCACGAATCTCGTCTTGGCGGCGCATCGCCCAGAGGGTCCAGTCGAACTGGTCGCCGTTGGTCATCGCCGCTCGACGCTCTCTCGCCCCGGCCTGATAGCACTTCGAGCAGAAGCCTCGCTTCACCCGGTCCTCGCCGACGCCCGTGATGGTCGCCTCGCAGATTGGACAGATGTCCACGGTGGCGACCCGGCCACGGATGCCTTCGTCAACGGTGAGGACGAAGGCGACATCGCCGGTCAGCTCGTTCGTGAGTCGCTCGATCTCGTTGAGCCGGGACCACACTCGACGGATCGCATCGCCCACCGGGTCGCTGGCCGGTCGGTCCATGCGGGCCATCGCCATGTTCCCGGTGGGGTCGCTGATCGAGTTCTTGGCACCGGCTCCCCCGCCACCAGCGGCGAACCCGTCAGGGCCTGCGCTGATCGAGCCTCGACGCACGCATTCGGAGAACACCTGGAACCACGGCATCCGACGACCGGACACGCTCGGCCCGGTGTCGAGGACCGTGGCGACGTGCTCGATCTGCTTGACGTGATAGGTCGCCCGCTTGCGCTGGCGGTCGGTCATGTCGGTCACGCTGCATCCTTTCGTCCGGTCCCGCCACAGACATCGCAGCGGAACACTGAGTTCGATTCATTTGGGTCATCGACCCATCCGTCAACACATTCGGGGCATGGTTCTGGCTTTGGCTTCGCTGGCGTGGTCGACGAGGCAAGGTCTTTGATGGGGGCAACCGGCTCCAGCCATTCCTCGAAGCATCGATCACGCAGCCACCGCTCGGCATCCTTGGCGTAGGTGCCCTGGGCGCACATGGTCGAGTAGTTGGAGACGGCGACCAATGCGAGGTCTCGATCAGCGGGTTTGAGTCGCTTCCACTGGGACTCGGCCTTGGCCTTGCCAAGCTTCCTGCCGTGTCGAGTTGGATACTCCGCCCAGAACCGCTCGAACGATTCACGCACGATGTCGCGCGCAGCGCCTCCCTGTTCCTCTTCCCTTTCCCTTTCCCTTTCAGGGCGGAAAGTTTCCGGAGGCTCTCCGGAAGTCTCCGGGATATTTCCGGAGAACCTCTGGAAAGTTTCCGGAGGAGGTGGGAGTTTCGACGGAGTGGGATGCGAGATTCTCTGATGGGTCAGAAACTCAGGAATGACCAAATACTGCCCATGACCTGCGGAGTAGCGCACGACGCATCCCTCGCTTGCAAGTTCATCGAGCCACCCGGCGACGTGACGCTCGGTGACCTTCTCATCGTGCGGGAAGATCGCGCCAGCGATGTACTTGGGCGAGTCGATGAGTCGTCCATCGTCGTCCGCCTCTGTAAACAGGCCGACAAACAGCAGTCGCGCCGGAATCGATGCTCGCGCGAGCGAGAATGACGAGAAAAGGTCAGGCTTGACGGTGCGAATGCGCGCCACCGACTACTCGTCCTCAAACAGTGACGGCAGGCTCATCTCTGCGTCGAGCCGTTCGAGATTGTCGCAAGCGGTCGCCCAGTACGACGGCTTCAGTTCGCATCCGATCCCCCGCCGTCCGAGCTTGACCGCCGAGTAGACCTCGGAGCCGATGCCCATGAATGGCGTCAGCACCGTCTCGCCCCGGTTGCTCCACAGTCGGATGCACCGCTCGATCAGGTCGAGCTGCAATGGGCAGATGTGGCGCTCGTCGGCGTCATCTCGGGCCACGGCGGTGTTCAGCGTGTTCGTCTCACGGATGCCGTACCAGCACGGAGACGCCCACTCGATCCACGTCTCGTTGTCGCACTCAGGCTTGATCGGCACTTCGTTGTCGCCGTGCTTGCGGAACATCAGCAGATAGTCAGCGAGTGCCGGTCGACTCATCGACGAGTCACGGTTCAGCGTGACGAACATAAGCGAGGTCGCTTTGGTGCGGATCGCCTGGGCCTGCGGGTCCTTGTCGATCGTCACCTCGCCGTGGAAGATGAACCCGGCCTCAACGTGCGCCCGGATCAGGTCCCCTCGAAAGTCGTGCAGGCCGATCGCACCATCCCTGCCCTTCTGAGTCGCGAGCTGCTGGCAATGGACCACAGCGAGTCGCCCTGGCTTGAGTACCCTCAGCAGCTCGTCAATGATGAATCGGTAGTGAACCTGGAACTCATCACGATCCCGGCAGTTGCCGAGATCCCGGTCGCTCGGGCTGTAAGTGAACAGCGAGGCGAACGGCGGCGAGTAGACGATGTGATCGACCGACTCGTCGGGGATCTCGGCCAGCCGCTCGCATGAGTCGCCGAGCATGGCCGTCCACATCTCCCCCTTCCTCGTGTCGGTGACGTAGGGCTGCACCTCTTGGATGGTGGTCATGCTGCTGTCCTCTCTTCGTTCATGTGCCGGACGAGTCGATCGACCCACTCGGCGACGGTCTGTTCTTTGCGGATAATGTTCTCGACGATCTGCTGTTCGAGCTCGGAGACGACGACGTAGGCGTCAACGGGCGATTCCTGCCCGAACCGCCAGCACCGCCGCACGGCTTGGTAATACGACTCCCACGAGTCAGACAGCCCGACGAAGATCATCTGATGGCAGTTCTGAAAGTTCATGCCGAACCCGGCGATGGATGGCTTGGTCACAAGCACCCTGACCTCGCCGTCTTGAAACGCCTCGAAGATGTCGGCCTTCTCGTCTGGCGTCATCGTTCCCGAGACGTTCACTGCCCCGTCGACGATGCGGGTGACACCCTCGGCCTCATCGTTGAGACCGCACCACACGATCCACTGACCCGGCCTCGATGCCAGTTCGGCGGACGCCTCCACCCGAGCGTCGAGGGTTGATCGGCGGATCTGGGCCCGGCCACCGACGCCACCTAGATCGGTGGCGAACAGTTGCCCGTCCTGGCTGAGCGGCACGTCAACGACGACCGACTCGACGGTCAACTTGGGCAGCTCGTAGAGCGTGTCATCGCCGCCAACGTCGCTCGGACGACGTGCTGCGATTGCCCATGACGCCATCCACTTGAACATTGGATCGGTGGCGTGGCCCTTCATGCGCCAGCCGTCCTGGTCGTGAACGAAGTACGCAGCGAGCATCTCGTTGCGAGGCATAACGCCCAGGAACTCTGCCTGATTGCACAGCTCAGTTACGTCATTCGGCGCTGGCGTGGCACTCCATGACGAGCGGTACTCGGTCTCTCGCCATTGCTTGATGAGTGCGTTGCGAGTTGTCCCTGTGAAGCACTTGAGGATCGACGACTCATCGAGGCAGATCGAGTCGAACATGCTGGGGTCGAACTTGTCGGCCATCTCGTAGTTCGTGATCGACACTCCATCGGTCACCTCGGCAGGGCTACGGACGTAGCGCACCTCGGCGTCAATCTTGTGTGATTCCCGAACGGTCTGACGTGCAACCGAGAGCGGGGCCAAGATGAGCGAGCGGTTCCCGATGAGCCGAGACCACTCGACCTGCATCCGGGTCTTGCCCATGCCGGTGTCAGCGAACACGGCACCACGACCACGACCGAGCGTGTCGACGACGATGCGCCGCTGCCAGTCGTGGAGCGATGAGTGGATCATGTCGGGGTCGACGATGATCCCGTCCGATTGATGCCGAGCAGCCTTAGTGGCGAGGAAGTCTGCGTAGTTCACCGTCACCTCGCCATCTCTCGTCGGAACATGTGCTCGACCCACGCAGCCTTCTCGTGGGCCTCTTCCATCAGCCGCTCGATGCGGGCCTCTAGCTCTGTGACCTGATCGAGCAGCGCCCGATTGGTCACGAGGTCCTCGACGTGCTGGGCGCTCATGCGACCCCTCGCATCTGGCTGGCCTTCCTTTGGCAGACCTTCGAGCAGTAGGTGCTCGCCTTGCCGTAGGGGATGAACCCGGTGCCGCAGGTCTTGCAGGCGAAGTCCTGGTCGAACTCCTCCCGCCGCAGTCGTCCGTAGCGCAACGACCGACCGCCCCAGAGGCCGCAGGCGTTCATCGCCTTGCCGTACTCCAGGCACTCCAGTCGTACGTCGCACTTCGAGCACGCCCGACGCCCGACGGCGCTGTAGGGCTTGCCATCGTCGGCGAAGAAGTGCTCCGAAGACACACCGTTGATGCGGCAGTAGGCCCGGTCCATCCATGTGTCGTCCGCCGTGCGGATCTTGGCCGTTCGTCCCTGCCCCATCAGAAGGGCTCCGACGAGCTGGCGACGGGGGCGGCGTCCTTGCGGCCCGCTCCCGACTTGGCGACTGATGCGGTGGCCCAGCGCAGCGACGGGCTGATCTCGTCGGCGACGACGACGATCTTGGAGCGGTTGTTGCCCTCCTTGTCCTGCCACGTCTCCTGCTCCAGCCGCCCCGTGACCGTGACCCGAGCGCCCTTGGTGAGCGACTCGACCACGTTCTCGGCGAGCGACTGCCACGCCTTCACGTCGATGTACGAGGTGTGATCCTCGCCCTGCTTGTCCTTGCGGTTGACTGCCACCGAGAGTTCGGCGACCGCTGAGCCCGACGAGAGGAACTTGATCTCGGGGTCTCGGGTGAGGTTGCCTGCGATGGTGACGGTGTTGTCGATTGCCATGTCTGTGCTCCTTGGTTGATGGACCGGCTAGGCCGGGGTCTTGCTGAGGTGAGTGAGGAACTGCTCGCAGCCCTCGAAGCTGAGTTCGTCGAGGGACGAGATGGCCTCGCCCGTGACCTTGTGGATGTCCACGAACAGGGCCTCGGCGGTGGCGTAGCCCGCTGCCTTGGCCGCTGAGCGCAGCTCGTCGACCGAGACGACTGGGCGCTGCTCGACCTCCGGCTTGGGCCGTGCGACCGGCGTGGCCTTGGTCGTGCGCTTGGCGACCGCCGCCGTGGCTGCGTTGCCGTCGTCGTCGTCCGAGGG
>Ga0208497_1000832_pt1 | contig 12653 bp, 10 predicted proteins | sample CryBogCBE25Aug07_FD_184555 | JGI IMG/M metagenome (GOLD analysis project Ga0208497, IMG submission 184555) | Freshwater microbial communities from Crystal Bog, Wisconsin, USA - CBE25Aug07 (SPAdes) | ecosystem: Environmental > Aquatic > Freshwater > Lake | place: Crystal Bog, Wisconsin, USA...
GTAGAATTAACATTTACAATGCCTGTATTAAAATTATAATCTTGTGGTGCATTAAAATTAACATCAAACACTATTTCCTGGCTGTCGTAATTAATTGTACCGTCGGCCAAATATGGACTAAAATTAAAATTTCTAGCAAGTTGTCCTAGCCCTATTTCCCCTTGTTGCATCCAGGCCGGGTCCCCCACAATTTTTAAATTTACTTTAGCTTGATCAGTGGGACTGTATAGGAAACTGGCCGCATTGTCTGCTGGGCCGTTGGTGTCGCCGCTTTGTCCTTGGGTGTGATTTTCACTGGCAGCCATATAAGTTCTACGATACTGATCTCTAAAATCATGCGTGACCTTTTTGGATAGGTCTTTGCCAATACCGCTTAATGTCAACCGATAATAACTGTTGTAATCCTGTTCAAAATTTAATATCTGTGTATTCAATCCTGTAAACCAATAGTTGTAAATTTTGTGGCTTCCGCGATAACGGCTGTCAGGAAAATATTGGCTGGCCATTTGAGTGATGGCATAGGGAGTTACAATAAATTTCATACTGTAAGCATGATCGTTTCGTTTATTGTCATATTTTAATTGTGTAGCTTGCAGGGTAATTTTGTACCATGCTGTAGTTCCATTTCCAGGATTAAGATTAGGAGTTTGTTTTTGTAAACCGGTAACCGGATCAACCGTTGGACTAATTTGAACATTTTGCTGATCAGTTATATAACGACTGCTACGCATGATTTGATCAATTAATTGTACAATTTGTGTGCCGGCTGTGACTTGCCAAATTTGACTTTTGGTATTGACACTGCCTTTTGTAGAATCTAGCTGGTCAGCAGCAGTAGTAGGATTGGTTGTGGCCGTGTTACTAAGGTCTACAGCACCAGGTTTAACCACTTGAAAACTTCCTAGATTGCCTTGGGTTGAAAATTCAATTGCGTAAACATCGGCTACTTCGTATTTGCCTGACTTGACCAGATACTGTTGATGTGCATTTAGAGCCTCGCATAAACCGGTGAATACCTTGTCTGTTTTAACTGGAGCTGCTGATGCATTACTAGGCGCTGTATTTTTTGTGCCCTGCGCAATAGCAGTTTCTCTAGCATAGGACCCTGGTAAGTTAGCTAGTAATCCAGTGTTGCCAGCATTTTCTCGTTGTTGTAACGGGACATAGGGTTTGTTATCGCTGTTAGGATTTACTTTACCACTGGCGGCAACTAGTTGATCAAATGATGGCATTTATGCTCCTGTGGCGTAGCCAACTGAATATTGGCCATCCTCTGTTACTTGAACTGAGCCACCAGATAATATCGAAGTGGCCAGTGCGTCTCGTGACCCAGGTACAGCTGCTGTGCCTGGGGGAGTTGTACTGGTGGTTGGGTTTGGGGTAGACTCTCTTGCACCCGGATCAAACTGCGCTATATCGGTTGCCGATACTGGATTCCCCACTAACAACTGTGCAACTGTTTGTCCTGACAAACTGAATGCAAATGGTATGGTTCCTCGGTCGGTGCTGGCATTGTAAAAATGTGGTAGTGGTTTTGCTGATATATTGTATTCAATCGCACGATTGGCCACACGAAATTTTATATCAGTGACCACACATGGATAATATTTTGTTATGACAGCTTGTTGGTTAGTACTGCTTAATTGACCATTGGTGGTAAGTTGTCCTTTTGCCGGAGCCACTAGCTTGCCTTGACTGTCATATCCATAAAACTCAATGATTAGGCAATGTTGGGCGGTCAAATAATTAGGAGTTTGAGATGTTTGCGTGGCCGTTGCTGTGGTGTCTCCGCCGCCCGCAGAAGCAACAGGCGGAGTGGCCTTGTAGATATTTTGTACTGCTTTATACAACTGTTCTATTAAGGTTATGCCGTTAGGTTCCGTTACTTTCCATTTTAAATCTGTGGCCGAGTTGGCCATATTTGTACCGTGTAATGGAACAACACTGTCAATTTCTAGGTCATCCATGTAGTAGTCTACAGGAAAAAATTGATTGCGAGTTCCGGTAGCGGCTCCGCCACTTTGCATTAGCAATTGCCAACCTGCGGTGTTAGGTCGTTGTGTGGTGTACAGATTATTATACTGTGTAGGGGTTAACAAATACCAACTAATACCATAGGTGTAACTGGCATATTGATCTAACACATTGGGCTGAGTAATAATTCTGCTGTTGGTCGAAGTGCCAAAAGTGGCAGTGATCAATTGCTGTGCTGTGGCACTAGCAGAGGCCCCCGGGTTGTTATCTGCACCTATACTAGTAGCGGCATTATTGGTGGTTCCAGCACCTGCTCCAGTACTTGTTGGAGCCCATCCTGCACCACTATCGTCGTTAGTTATTTGCAATCCAGGCTGAGTCGGAGGAGTTGGTGGTTGTGGCGTAGCTTGAGTTTGCCCGGTTGTTAATGTATCACCCGGTGGCGGAACATCTGCAGTTTTTGAAACTTCTTTCCCGTCAACAATTGTAGTATCTGGAGGATTAGGTGTTACTGGTGTTGCGCCGCTGGCAAGAGATCTATCGTAACTTGCCTGGTCGTAAAAAGTAGCAACTCTTCCGTTGTTTAATGTAAGAACTCCAACTACTGGTGGTACTGTGTAGTTTGCCCCACCAAACGGAGCACTAGTAACAGTTACATTTCCGTCGGCCATGTCAGAATCCTAACACAGATTTTAGTGTAGCTAATTTGGAAAGATAAATTGCTGTTCCAGCCTTGAAGTCTAACGGAGGTGCTGTTAAGGTGTTTGGATTGCGTTGGTAAAATACCCACCACAGGGCCGAATCACCGTAAAGGTCAAAGGCCAACAAGTCCGGACGATATTGGAATGTGGTATTGATAGTAAACAAGATGTCGTCGGTGGCTTTGGGTATGGGTCTGTTGACCATGACATCCAAGAAAAATTGACTGTATCCTGTGGTATAATACGGACTGGTTGCGTCGTAGCTGGCCATTACCAGAACCCTCCTTTGAGTAGCTGTCCATTGGCAAAGTTTTTAAGACTAAACTGTTGACTGACCTGTTGACGACTTTGTACTGGCAATAAGGTCAGTGTTATGTCTATTTTACTTGGAACATAGGTTGGATTACTTAACAAACTTTGTAGTGGCGCTGGTAAAGCATTCTGGGCACCAGGCGGTAAAAATGCCGTGGCCAATCGAGTCACTGTGGGCGAGATGGCATTTAGTGTTGTAGAATATAAATTTTGTAGCGGTTGTAAATTTAATCCAGGATTATTAGGAGTACCACTACTAATATAATCAACATCGGCTGGTAGTACATAGTTAAATTGACTTACCACGCAAGGATGATTGTTAAATTGATAGTCGCCTAGTCCGCTTAGGAACACCAAGGGCGGCGGTGACCCACGCTGTGCATCTTGTCCATAAAACATTTTAGTTACACTGCGGAAAAAATGTATAACAGCAAGTACATAGGCAGCATCGCTGGTGCTCTGTGCAGTAAATGTAGCTGTTAAATTAACAGCGTCGGTATAACTGTTTTGATAAAAATACCCGCGGTAATTAGAATGTGTAAGATCGTAATTGCTATAATTGGCACGATAAGCTGTGCTTATGCTAGGAGTGTAGGGGAAGACCACTCCATTGGTCACTTTAAGTGGTTGTAGTATTCCTGCCTGTGGTGCATTATACAAATAATCTGCACTAGGGGCCAAGCGTAAAGTTACACGCCAGTCAGTGTTAGGAGCAAACTGTAGGTCAGCTACCTGAGGTTGGTTCTGAGCTTGATATGTTCCTATACTGACTTTGGCCGAGGCTAAGTTAGCAGGGTCTGCTAGTGATACAGGTGGGCCGGCTTGGTCACTGCCGACTTCTCCAGCAGCAGGGTCGGTAGCAGGATCAACCGGTGCAGGGCTAGAGCTTATACTACCATCTGTTCCTGTGGCCAATGTAGATCCGTCGTCAAATGTTTGTATTGTAGATCCGTCGTCGAATGTTTGTGTAGATGTTCCAAAATTAGTAGCAGCGGGCGCTGTGTCAATTTCTCTAGCAGGAACCGCTGGGTTGTCCCCAGCACTAACTTGTGGATCGGGCGGATTGCTTACATCTGCTGGTGCGTAGTCTATATTTTCGTCGGCCATACATGTTTCCTATACAATATTTACCGTAGAAATAATCTACCTATTTAATGATTAAGAGGTTGACCTTTGTGGTTTTTATGCTACAATAAATATATTATTAGGAGACATATTAGTGGCTACATCATCCTTGCCAAGAACACCAGCAAAAACAAATTATCTCAATAACAGAGATATCCTAAAGCAAATACACCTAAGCAAAAATACATATTGCACATATACAGATCCAGTAAATGATCACCAATATGACATTATTTTGCCTACTTTAGCCAAGATCAATCAACGAACCATTGCTGAAGCTCGTAGAAATCGTGCAGATCGAATAAAACGAGAAACCGGGCAAATTATTGATCCTAAAAAGATTCCAAATACGGATTTAGTGTTTAGAATTACCTGTTGGGATCACATACCAATGGCTCCTAAAAAAGTTTCAAAAACCATAGCAAAGAAAAAGAAAATTGAAGATATTTTTGAACTAGATCTGCCCGAAGATGACCCGTTGGCTGGGTTGCTTGAAGAACCAATTCTGGATCCGAAGCATGTTCGTCTAAACTTTCCACCATTTTACCACTACAGATTAGATGAAAACAAAGAACCCGTACAAGTAGGCAAGAGTCATTGGATTGGTGATTTTGAAACTGGTGAATTCAGTAAAGATCACGGCAATGCCACACGCACCCTAGCCACAATGTATATGAAACTGTGCGAACGGTATGCTACTCGTAGCAACTGGAGAGGATATACCTACAATGAAGAAATGCGCGGTCAAGCCCTATTACAATTATCTCAAATTGGCCTACAGTTTGATGAGTCTAAAAGCCAAAATCCATTTGCTTATTACACTGCCGCTATTACTAACAGTTTTACTCGTATCTTAAATTTAGAGAAAAAGAATCAAAACATTCGCGATGACATGTTGGAACAAGCCGGGTTGAATCCCAGCTGGACACGACAGAACGCAGGTAAAAAGAATCCCAATTTTGGTGCTGTAGTTACAAACATTGATATTTCTGAGTACAACAACGAGACTTAACATGTACTCTGAGTTGAGTGATTACAAATTTGAAGAGATAATTTACCTTAAAAAGTTTTTATTTCTTCCAAGTTCAAGCCTATATAAAACTTTTAAACAACTATACAAAAGTGAATATCTTTCGACTGAAAGAATAGTTGTTACATTTCAGGGCGAGATTCCTTACAATTTATTGGCTCATCTCCAACGAGTGATTCAAAATTTAGACATTACAAATTATTTTGTAGTACTTTGTAACACTGACAGTAAAACAAAAGAAACTTTAAATCTTGTTCACTCCAAATACAGCGCAGACCTGACAAAATTTGAATTATGTTATTTAGATATACCTGACGAGCATTGTATCAACGGAATTGTAGACCACCGACCGTTGTTGAATCCACCAGAAACTATATGTATGTATCCGTGGAATAATCTTGAGTTTAAACCAAGCGGGGAAGTAAGACCCTGTTGTTTGTATTCTGAGCCAATCGTTTCGGCCGACAGAAACGAAATCAACATGAGCAATAAAACCAATTTTTCAATCAAAGACACTTATTTTTCTCCAACAATGACCACTCTTAGACAAGACTTTCGAGATGGTAAAACACCCGTCGGGTGTAGTAAATGTTGGAAAGAAGAAGCCATGGGCAAAAAAAGCGATCGACTGTTATATAACTGGGTACTTAGAGACAAACTATTTGACATTGATTATGAATCAGAAAATACGGAAAATATTACCTCGATAGATCTTAAATTAGGAAATTTATGTAACCTCAGCTGTAGAATTTGTAATCATCAGCAAAGTTCAACCTGGGCAACCGAAAACTTGGCTAATTTACCAAAATTGACAGATAAGAAAACACAGCCATCGTATATTTCATTGCGCAACGGCAACTGGCCCGAAACTCAACTTGTGTTTTGGGACGAATTTGTTAAACTTCTTCCACACTTGATTTATTGTCAACTTGCTGGTGGTGAGCCATTGATGCTTCCATATCAATTTGAAGCATTAAAAAAGGCTATAGAATTGGATCATGCAAAAAATATAACTTTAAGATACAATACTAATGGCACAAAATGCCCAGAATTAATTTTTGACTTATGGAAACAATTTAAATTGGTACACCTTGATATTAGTATAGATGATATCGGTGATAGATTTGAATATCAACGCAACGGTGGCAAGTGGCACGAGGTTGTAAAAAATATACGGAGATTCAATCAAGAAAGAAGACCCAACTTTAAAACACAGGTTAGTACAGCGGTTAGTATTATGAATGTATTATATTTGCCTGAGTTATACGAGTGGTATCGTGCAGAAAATTTTGACGATTGGTGGACTAGCATTGTGTGGACTCCTGCATATTGTATTAATAGTATGACACAATCTGCCAAAGAGCTAGTACTAGATCGACTTACAAACTACAATTTTGAGGACTATCAGAGTCAAATTGATGTGATTATATCAATGATTGAGCATAGTAATCCAACAAGTGGCGTTGAATTTGCAAACAAAATTAAATCGATCGATTTAATTAGAAATCAAGATCTTCGTTTGGCGCACGAAAAGATTGCAAATGCAATGGGCTATGTGTTATAATATTAAACATGAGTAATCTATTTAAAAAAGTAGCCGTCTGCACAGACATACATTTTGGTCTTAAATCAAACAGTCTAATGCATAATCAAGACTGTAGTGATTTTATAGATTGGTTTATTGAAACTGCTAGAGCCAATGGATGCGAAACCGGAATGTTCCTAGGTGATTGGAGTCATCAACGAGCGGCAATTAATATGCAGACCTTACAGTATAGTTTACGGAGCTTAGAAAAATTATCCAAAGCGTTTGATCGATTTTACTTTATTCCTGGCAATCACGACTTGTACTATCGTGACAAGCGTGATATCTACTCAACAGAGTGGGCCAAACATATTCCTAATATTATTATTGTCAACGACTTTTTCAAAGACGGCGATGTTATTATTGCCCCGTGGCTTGTGGGCGACGATCACAAAAAGCTACAAAAAATGAGTGCAAAGTATATGTTTGGGCACTTTGAACTTCCTCATTTTAAAATGAATGCCATGGTAGAAATGCCAGATCACGGCGAGCTCAAGGTAGAAAACTTCTCGGGTGTTGAAAGCGTTTATTCTGGGCACTTCCACTTGCGTCAACATAAAAAAAATATCAACTACATTGGCAACTGCTTCCCTCATAACTTTGCCGATGCCGGTGATGATCAGCGTGGTATGTTGATCAAAGAGTGGGGCGGAGTGGATCAATACTTTGCTTGGCCTGGACAGCCACTATATCGTGTAATGAAACTAAGCGAAGCCATTGACAACGGTGCAAACATACTTAGACCTAATATGCATGTTCGTGTTGAGTTAGATATCGATATCAGTTACGAAGAAGCAAACTTTATTAAAGATACATTCGTTCGTGATTATAATTTGCGAGAAATGGCACTAATTCCTAGCAAGCGCACCGACATTGATATTGATCTAGCTCCAGGAGAAATAAAGTTTGAATCAGTAGATCAAATTGTTACTGATCAGCTTACTAATATTGAATCAGAATTCTATGATCCAAAGTTGTTGTTAAAAATTTATCAAAACTTATAATCAAAAATTGGGATCACAAATACAAATGAAAAAGGCACTCATTACCGGAATAAATGGACAAGATGGATCTTATCTAGCAGAATTTTTGTTATCTCAAGGTTACGACGTTTATGGAATAGTTAAACGAAATTCTGTGGCCGAAAATCAGACTGACCGTATCAATCATCTTGTTGAAGTGCATAAAGAATACGGCGATATGACTGATTTAGCATCCCTAATGCGTATGGTACAAGATATAAAACCGGACGAGGTATACAATCTTGCCGCACAATCTCATGTGAGAATTTCATTTGATCAACCGATCTATACCACTAACGTTGTTGGGATTGGCACACTCAATTTGTTGGAAGCTATCAAAACTATCAAACCAGACGCCAAATTTTACCAGGCATCGTCGTCTGAGATGTTTGGTAATTCAGTCGACTTAGATGGATATCAACGAGAAACTACACCTATGAATCCGGTATCCCCTTACGGGTGTTCAAAATTGTTTGCTTATAACATCTGCAGGAACTATAGAAATTCCTATGGAATGTTTATAAGCAACGGTATATTATTCAATCACGAATCGCCGCGACGAGGAACAAATTTCGTCACCAACAAAGTGATCAAAGCAGCAGTAAGAATAAAGGCTGGGCTGGAGACCAAGTTGGCATTGGGCAATCTCGATAGCAGCAGAGATTGGGGACATGCCAAAGATTATGTGCAGGCCATGTGGATGATATTGCAACATGACTGTCCAGATGATTTTGTTTGTGCTACTGGACTCACACACACAGTCAAAGAGTTAGTAGATTATGTGTTTGATAAACTTGATTTACGACCAGAAAATCACATTGTGATAGATCCTCGCTACAATCGTCCTGAGGAATTGTCCAGGCTCAAAGGTGACCCTACTAAAATAAAAACAACACTAGGGTGGAAACCTACCTATACATTTGAAACAATGCTAGATGAAATGATGGACCATTGGAAAAGAGAATATAACATATGAAAAAACTAATCACAGGCGGAACTGGATTGATTGGATCAGAATTTGAAACCGGTATCAAGATATCTAGTAGAGAGTTTGATTTGCGTGTGCAATCTGAAGTAGATCAAATGTTTTCTCAACATCTTCCAACACATGTAGTGCATACAGCTGCCAAAGTAGGAGGGGTGTTAGCTAATATGAACTACATGAATAATTTTTTTATAGACAACATTCGAATTAACACCAATGTGATCGAATCTGCCAGATTGCACGGAGTAAAAAAATTAATTGCATTTACATCTACCTGTGTTTTTCCAAATGAGGTCAAATATCCATTACGGGAAGAATTTTTACATCAAGGACCTCCTCATGAATCCAATTATGGGTATGCTTATGCCAAAAGAATGGCAGATGTGCAAATTCAATCTAGCAATCAACAATACGGAACAAAATATTTCACAGTCATTCCTACCAATGTATATGGCCCAAATGATAACTATGATTTAGAAAATGGGCACGTTCTTCCATCCTTGATCCATCGATGTTATCTGTCCAAGCAACAACAGACTGATTTTGAAGTCTGGGGATGTGGAGAGGCCTTGAGAGAATTTGTTTTTAGCAAGGATGTATCAAAGATTTGTGATATTCTATTAGAGAAATACAACGAAACAACTCCAGTGATTATTTCAACTTCTCAAGAATATAGTATCAAACAAGTAGTCAATCTCATAGTTGATATCATTGGATTCAATGGAAAAGTGATCTGGAATACCAGCAAACCAGAAGGTCAGCATCGCAAACCCACTGATACGACAAGGATCAAATCTATTATTGGCAATTATGAGTTTGCACCGTTGGAGAGAGGCCTCGAAGAAACAATATCTTACTTTATTGAAAATTACGATAAGGCTAGAAAATGAGAAACCTTTATAACGTAACCAATACCAACAGCACAGCCAAGCCAAGTCTATATGTGTGTGGTGACAGTTTTTGCACACAGGATCTCGATTACGGACCAAACTGGGTAGATTTGCTGACACATAAATGTTCTGAATTGACAGTGATTAATTTATCTAGCCCAGGTGCCAGTAATTATCTGATATTCTTACAAGTACAACAGGCTCTAAAAAATAATTGTGATTATTTGATATACCATGCCACTAGCTCTATCAGAAACGAATTTGCAATAGCCGACGATCAGCGCAAAAAAGATCATTTAGAAAGATATTGGAGTCCGCACGACTCTCAAAACAAAACTGTGGTTTCAAACTCGTGGGTGAATGCTAATCGTAATACCAATTTATTTTCATCAAACTCGGACCTTATATTCAAAGAGTTCTTTGCCAATCATATTGATTTTTTATCGATGGTTGGTAAAAATTATATTTTTATAGATTACACTTTGCGTACAATTTCTGAAAGCATGCACAAGCAAAACTGGGCCTGGAATCGCGGAGGGTTTGAACATTTTAAATTTAGTGGTGCCAGCAACGAATGGGATTTTTCTAATTATGTAGACCAAGAGTGTGCTGTTAATCTCTGGGACGACTACGACAGAAATGTTGTTAGGCCATATTATCATGTTACTGATCCTAAAATTCACAAAAAAGTTTGCAATTTGTACTTGGATATGTTAAACTTAAAATCCACCTATGACTGTTAACATTATAAAAACCTATCATATAAGCAAATATAATCAAGACATGCATAGATTGTATTTTGATCTTGCTGATTATATTAGTAATCGGTTTCCAACCGGTGTTAATTTACAACCCAATGAGCGTATAGTATTTGTAAATGACGATATAGATTTTTATATTAACGGCAATTACCCCGGGTTTTCGTTGTATAATCTACAATTATTACTTGCACATCTTGATATACCAAATTTTTTTTGTGCAGTAATCTCAAATACTCCAAATTATAAATTTTATACTGACATGGTAAGAAATATTTTGCGACCCAATGACGTTCCTCTTAGAGGAATTTCTAGTCTGGCACATTGCATCTCATCGATTGTTGAGCGATCGGTTACACACGAGCCCGATTTAAATTGTGATCAAGTTAAACATCCGTTTATGTCATTAAGCCGTCTTTCAAGATTTCATCGAACTTTTTTTATGGCTAAATTATTTGAACGCAATTTACAAAATAAGGGATTGGTGAATTATCATAATATTCCAGACAAGGAAGATCCTAGATATCGCAATATGCCTCCTCCACCTTTAGAAACAGTCGATACTCCATTTTCTTTTCTATCCACTAAACCTTTTGTTCCAGACAACCACAACGAAATTCATTTGTTAGAAGAACATCATAGAAATTTGATTGTCAATTTTGGAAATGATGTAAAAAAATATAGTAATTTTTATGATCATAACAACATCTATAACAAAGGCACCTCTGGGCATTTACAATCTGCGCCAACTCAACAAGCTCTGGTGTATGTAGGGCTAGAAACTGTTGCAATATACCCAGCGCCGTTTTTATCACTAATTAGTTTTAAAGGAATCGCTACCAAGCGACCGTTTATAATTTTAGGGGCGCCTGGAACAATAAAATATTTACAAGATCTTGGATTTAGAACTTTTAATCAATGGTGGGATGAAAGTTATGACTCTGAGCTCAATTTTGAAACTAGGACCAGTATGATTATTTCGCTAGTTGAACAAATATCACATTATCCACCCCATCGACTGCAAGAGATTTGTGCAGAAATGTCAGACATACTTGAATATAATTATCAACATTTAACTAGTACATTTATTGCACAAGAACAAGAAAAAATAGATCTGATTTTAAATCAACAGTTTATATAAACAAGGGACCGAATTGATTCATATTAAAAACTTAACCGTTAAGAATTTCATGAGCGTGGGCAATGCTACACAAGCGATTGATTTTGATCGCAAGGACCTTACACTAGTATTAGGCGAAAACCTAGATTTGGGCGGCGATGGCAGTCGTAACGGAACAGGTAAGACTACTATTATTAATGCTCTAAGTTATGCTTTATACGGCACAGCACTAAGCAATATTCGCAAAGATAATTTAGTAAACAAAACCAATGGTAAAAATATGTTGGTCAGTCTCGATTTCAGTGTAGGTGGTAAAGAATTTAAAATTGAGCGTGGGCGTAAACCTAACTTATTACGATTTTTCGTCAACGACGAAGAACAAACAGCCACAGATAATGCGCAAGGTGATAGTAGAGAAACACAAGATGCAATAGAACAAATGCTAGGACTTAGCCATGATATGTTCAAACATATCCTAGCACTCAACACTTATACAGAACCGTTCTTAAGTTTAAAGGCAAATGATCAACGCACAATTATCGAACAGTTATTGGGCATTACACAACTAAGTGAACGAGCAGACCGTATTAAAGAGCTTAACAAAGAAACCAAAGACGCAATACAACAGGAAGAATTCCGTATCCGTGCCGAACAAGAAGCTAACAAGCGTATCGAGGAACAGATTGAATCACTAAAGCGCAGACAAACACTATGGACAACCAAACATGGCGAAGATATCAAAGAACTTGAGAAAGCCCTTAAGTCGTTACAGACGATACAAATCGAAGTGGAGATCCAAGCGCACAAAGATCACAAGGAATGGGATCAAAAGCGCAAGGATATCAACGAACTATCAGGTCAGATCTCACGAGTCAAACTGGACATCAGCCGGGAGGAAAAGCTGGCAGCCAAACTATCAAAAGAAATTGAGACGCTTGAAAATCACGAGTGTCATACGTGTGGTCAGCCCTTCCACGATAGTAAGCACCAACAGGTTATGGAAGCGAAGCAGGCTGATTTGGTCTCGGCTAGAGAGGGCAGCGCAGAACACAGCACCCTTTTATCAGAACTGGAGACTACCTACAACTCCTTGGGCCCGCTAGGCAAACCTCCTAAGATGTTCTATGATAAAGAGTCAGATGCTATACAAC
>Ga0208497_1000835_pt1 | contig 12640 bp, 18 predicted proteins | sample CryBogCBE25Aug07_FD_184555 | JGI IMG/M metagenome (GOLD analysis project Ga0208497, IMG submission 184555) | Freshwater microbial communities from Crystal Bog, Wisconsin, USA - CBE25Aug07 (SPAdes) | ecosystem: Environmental > Aquatic > Freshwater > Lake | place: Crystal Bog, Wisconsin, USA...
GAACTTAGAAAACATTTACAAGGATAAAATATGTTAATCAATAAAGGATACTCTGCAGGAGATATTGCTTGTTTCAAAATCGTCAATGGCGACGAAATAGTAGCAAAAATAGTAGAAGAAACTGATGCAGGATTTGTAGTAAACAGACCCTGTACAATTATTCCAAGCCAGCAAGGACTAGGGCTTATGCAAACCCTGATTTCTGGGGACATAAATAATAATATAACGCTGAATAAGTCGCATGTTATTATGCATAGTTCTGTAATTACGGATATTGAAAATCATTATATCCGTACTACAACAGGTATTCAGCCAGCTAAAAGCGGAATAATTACTTAAAAATGCCAGGACCAATTGCTGTTACCGGGGACTTAACTACTCCCGAGTATGGACCACCTAATGTTATAGCTTCAGTAACAACCACTGTGCTTGCCGAGGGTCGTCCAGTAGCTACCATTGGTGCATTCGTAGCACCACATGGTAATTACTACAATCCCAAAGCACCGGGTTTTAATCCTGCATGTGCAGAGGCACTTGTGGCATTTGGCTATTTTAGTACTACTGTTCTTATTGAAGGAAAGCCAGCAGCTATAGCCTTAGGAGAAACCGGTACTAGATGTAGTTGTACCTATCATGCAGTAGCAGGGCCGGGCGCATTAACGGTTTTAGTAGGGCCGTGATATGACTACAGCATTAGCGTTAAACGCACAAAGTACAATTATCAATGGCCACGGTTTACAAGAGTCGGCCAATTTAATCTCTGCGGTAGCAACATTTCAAAGTCATGTTCCAATAGTTACCATGGCCAATACCTATGCTGTAGCTATAGCATCAAATGCAAATGTAGATTTACTTGGATCATTGAATAATTTATGTGCAGGTGTTTCCGCTGGTCAGTGGTTAATTGATGCATATCCAAGTAATATTGCTCCAACTAGCAGCGGAGCAACTAATCCTTACAGTTTTAGTACTACAATTAATAATCAGGCTGCACTACCTTTTAGTCATGGGCTAAGTGGTTTTGCTAACGTTTTTTCTACTGCATATTCTTACATGATGCAGGGATTTGAAACTGCAGCCAGCATCTACATGCTTCAAGGAAAAACCTATGCCCAAAGTGGATTAGGTTATAAAGGACCTGTAGATTTAGCTACCAATGGAATTGATAACAATGGCATATTGTTAGGTAATGTAGTTGCCAATTGGGGAACAATGTATGATATCAATAATATTGGTACAGCCAGTGATCCCTATGTATTTGGTCAAAATTTATTAAATCAAGGACTCGGTAGCTATGGTAATTTATCGGCAAAACTTACATCTGTTGGACTAAACACAACTAATTTATCTCAGATTCCTCAAAATACTGTAACAGTATCTCAGGTACCAAGTAGTGTGGCAACCTCAACACCAATCGGACAAGTTAGTTTTCCTACATTGGCCAATGTAACTACTGCTACTGTAGTGAGTGGTAACAGTACAGATGTAATTTTATCAATATATCAATCTATTACCGGTGCAGATCTACAAAATATTTTAACAGCAACTAATGTCACCATAGCCAATACTAGCATTACAACCTTAGCGGATTATTTAAATTTTAATAAAATTACTGCGACCTCCGATTATACAGCATTGGGTTCCTTGGGTGTTACAGATTTTGCTAGCTTTACAAAATATCTACAGTCTAAAATTGGGTCAGGTTATTTTAAATCTTGGGCAGAAATTAGCACGTTATTTTCATCCATTGATATTCCTACACAAACTTATACCACTTCTAGCAATACCGACCCAATACTACAATCTAGTACCGTTAGTACGTTATTGGCATTAACTGGAACAGGATCTGGTCCCTTTAATAATTTAATTATTACTGATTTATTAGGCGCCACTGCTGGTATGCCTTATACTACAGCGTTTCAAATACTAAATTCAAATTATCTCAGTTTAAATACCAACAAATTAAATCTAGCAGTCAGTGGATTAAATTCTGCTGTATTAGATTATGATGCATTAGTACAGGCCAACGTCACTTATCCTGACAATCCTGATATAACCGGAGTCAATGCCAATGTAGCAAACGTTAATGCTCAGCTTAATGCATTAACTATATCTAACACAGCACAGACAGCTTACTATCAGATGTTAAACCAATTAACTAGAGAAGTGTCAAGTTTAACGTCTGCTGGTGTAATTTTTAATTCGGGTTACACCTCGATACTAAGAAGTTTTGCTCAACAAATTACCTCCACTGCTACAGATAAAGTTCAATATCAAACTTATCAATTTTTTGCCAATATCATCACCGACGATGCATATGGTGATACTATTCGATCTGCGGTAAGTGAATCAATAAACACGTCAACCTTATCCTCGAAAGGTATTATAGTTAAAAATGATCCACAACCACAATCGGCAATCACTCAATCAAAATATCAAAATATCTCATTAAGTACGTACTTATCACAGAATAAGTAGGGTTTTAACGGGGTAATTTTACCAAGAAACACTACTTACCTTGACTTTCAAATGATAAAGTAGTATTATAACTGAGTAGATATGTCGTTAAATATCTAACGCTTTCAGTTTTTAGGTAAGCGTATAACTTAAGGAGGACGAAATATGAGAACTCTGGCAAAGGTAATATCTGTCATAGTAGCAATATCAGCCCTGACCGTAATGGCACCCGGTCATGCAGAAGAAGTAGAAGTACAGAAGCAAACGTTTTTTAATACAGTCAAGACACAAGCGCAAGATCGCTTGGACACATTAGTTGATGTTATTATGAGTCCCATAGTAGACATTAACTTATCAAGCAAGGACCGGGATTGCCTTGCACGTAATATCTACTATGAAGCTGGTAATGAACCAGAAGAAGGCAAAGTGGCAGTAGCCATGGTTACTATTAATCGCGTCCGTGATGGCCGCTTTGGTAAGACAGTTTGCTCGGTAGTAGATCAGCGCACGACTCGAGTCAAGTCTATTGAAGTTACAGAAACTCGAATGGTACAGACAGGCCTGTTTGGCCGCCCCGAAGCAGTTAAACAAAAAACTCTGGTAGTACAAAATGTAGAAGTATGTCAATTTAGTTGGCGTTGTGTATTTGTACACAAACCCAAGGATGCAGACGAACGGTGGAATACTAGCCAAGCAGTAGCAGAACGTTTAATTCGAGGTGAATACGGACAATGGCAAACAAAGTATAATAATGCATTATATTTTCATGCCAATTCAATCCGTCCTGCCTGGGCAAAATCTAAACAACTTGTAACACAAGTTGGCGGACACAGGTTCTACGCAGATCGCAATATCTAAACAAAAATGTTCTTCAAAGCCTTTGAGCGTTTAAAGTCTATCGCAGTTCGACACAGTGGTAGAACTTTTACGCCAGAGCAATTCACACACTTAATCCGTATGCAGTTTTGTGACCCACAGTTACGATTTAACTGTGTACGGAGTTCCGAGCTTACAAAGAAGGCTTTTTGGATTACAGCTGAATATCGTCCACACGAAGACAGCCAAGACGAACCTTGTGTTTATGTTACACTAACATTTGGCACACGCTGTCGTAAGATCTCATTCGCAGACTACGAATGGGATCTAATGGCATTCCATCTTGCAGACACAATCACTCACGAATACCTACATCGATATTATTGCCGGCGTCGTGGATATAAGCATGGTCGTGGATACCGAGATAAAAACAATTTACGATACAATGACACAATGAAGGACTATCTTGGTTGCGAAGATGAAATACTAGCCTACGCATTTAACATTGCCAGCGAAATGATAGTGTACGATCGACACATGGTATTGACAAAAGTTTATCGTATGTATCGCCGAAACTTTAGGCGAGATCGTAAAGTTATGCTACAATTAGAAAAACAAGTAACTAAGTATATTAATAGATGGGAGCGATCAAAATGACCAAGTTATCAGAAGAGCTAGCAATTGAAGATGGTTTATATGACACAGAAATCGAGGACGATGACTATGGTATTATACTCAGTCCCACAGGCGAATTAAAGTCCGTGTTTTTACCTGAAAATTTGCCATTTGAATTACCAGAAAAATTAGCTCGAATATTTGAAATATTAGGCTACACTGATCCGGAACAATTAACCCAAACACTACACTAGGTTGTCCACAAATTCTCATAATGCTATAATAGCAGTATGGATAAAAATTTAGCATTTTACATTAAGTGGGTAGCTACAGCAGTCACACTCTGCGGTGCAGTTTTAGCCAGCTTAAATATCTACCCTTACAGCGCCATAACTTTAAATTCTGGCGCTTTTTTATTCCTGATTTGGGCGGTTTTGATACGAGAACCCGCTATGATTGCGGTAAATGCCGGGCTTTTACTTATATACAGCATAGGATTAGCTATAAAATTGCTTTAAAATCAATGACTTACACTACTTAAAATTATGGTTGCCCGTAAATTACCAAAATGCTATAATACTTGTATAGTAATTAATAAGGAGTAGCGATGAGTACAGTTCAATTTGCTGGTTTTAGCCGTGTAAACGGTGCGTTAAAATTCCGTACTGCTAACGACATTAGCCGTGCCCAACAGTTGGCTAAACTTGGTGATACAGACATTAGTATGGCAATCTTGCCAACCCCAATGACTAAGAATGATGCCGCTAAGTATGTGCTCACTAACTTAGCCGTTTCTTATCCCAAGTATAATACACCCGAAGCTACAGGATTGCTTACTAGTTTGATCCGAGATGAAAACCCATTTGCAAAACCTAAGAAGCCAGCAAAACCAAAAACTGTAGTGGCTAAGAAAGCACGTTTGATCATTGGCTCTGTGTCAGTTGGTGTAGATGATGCTCCGTACACACCAAAACAAGCGGCCAAGATCCGTGCCGAGTTTATGAAGAAACTTAAAGTTGCATACGAGGCTAACTAAGATGCCGTATGTTCCTAAAGAACTTCGTACAGAATCGTTTATTGCTGGGTTCGGTGATGTTTATACTGAGCTTGGTAATAATCCTGAGTTGCGTATGATACCAATCAGTCGTTTAGAATCTGTTCGTAGTAGTTTAAAACAATTAGGATATCGTTTTCGTGTAGTGTATCGAGGCCCGCATCGTAGACATCGTAGTACTCTTAAAAGAAATGCCTGGGCTTTTAATGTTTACTTTGACTAAGGAATTAAAATGAATAGTTTATACAGCTATCTAGGTTATGAATATCGTCCGTGGGACGATGTTGAAGAAGACAACATTAAGACATATCATGAATGTTACAAGCACGGTTTGCGTGTTAGTATGCCCGATGCGTTTTATAACCACAGTCCTTATACCTTAATAACTTTTGAAGAATTTGTTGGATATGTACAGACAGTTGAAGTTTTTATCCAAGGATAATTTACCACGAATTGTACTTGTGGCGGCTGTATTGTATATTCCCGCTCAAGTATTGTTTGGTTACTTAAACTGTGCGGATAATTTCTGCCCAGGTGACAGAGAAGAAGATTATGTGTATAGTATCAAAGACGAAGATGGCAAAACCTGGTATATGGAAGACGGCAAGCCGATTTCTGAAGCAGACTACAAAGAAGCCCATAAAACCCTATTTGAATTTAAAGAGAGAATAGATAATGAACCCCAAAGATAATCCTTTATATAGTTTTCGTTATAAAATAGAAAAGAAAGATATTGAGGATTTTGTAAATAGTTTGCATGCTATACAATCTGATTATATTGAACAGGCTGTTGAAAAAAGTGGATACAAAGACGCCAATGAAGCAATTAAGCGTATTATGGAGATAAAATGATCGATGCTGAATTGTTAGTTGAAGATATCTTAGAAGATCGTGTTGCAGTCAAAGAACTCAGCACTGAAGAACTAGATGCTGTAGTTGAAAGTCTGACAGATATTGGTCAAAGTATGCTGGATACTGATCAACACGACATAGGTATAGCTATATTACAAGCACTTGATTCGGCAATTGATATGCACTATGTTGATGAGGGTTTTGAACAGGCTATCGTTGCAGCCGAAGCACGTGGTAGTGTATACTGGGAGATTGAAAATCCAAGCATCCACTAAACGCATAGGTTTCTGTTGCAAATGGATTGACAGTCCCGACCAAACAAACGGGATTAAGCCCACAGACGATGCTAAAAAATATAACACCGGTACGACCACAGTTGCTTGGCTAAATAGACAACCTAGAGAGGTTGCCGAGCAAAAATTATGGGATTTAATGGTAGCAAATATCGAGTCAACAAGACTACTTGTGGAGCGAGTCAGTGAACTCGACCCACATCTTCGCATGGTCCGTCTTAGCAGTGATATTCTTCCTTGCTATACCCATGCTGATTACTCTGGCTATTGGATGGATGCTGGTGTTGTTTCATACGCCGAAAAAGAGTTTGCTCGAATTGGCGCTCATGCTCGCTTACACGGTGTTAGGTTGTCTTTTCATCCTGGCCAGTTTACTGTGCTTGCGAGCAGTAATCCCGGAATAGTTGAACGATCAATAGAGGAGTTTGAATATCATGCAAATATGGCAAAGTGGATGGGTTACGGTCAATCGTTTCAAGACTTTAAGATCAACGTCCATATCTCCGGTAGGGAAGGTCCAGCCGGCATCCGAAGTGCGTACAGCCGACTTAGCCCCGAAGCCCGCAGTTGTATTACAATTGAAAACGAAGAAAACGCTTGGGGGTTAAATGATTGTCTTACCATTACTGATATTGTGCCTATTGTGCTCGATATTCATCATCACTTCATACGCGAAGGAGAATACATATCAGTCAACGATGAGCGTATTCGAAGAGTTATTGATAGCTGGCGGGGCAATCGTCCTGCTATTCACTATTCTTGCAGTAGGGAAGACGTACTTGTTGGGCATGATCCGTTAGTAGCGCCAGATATGACACAGCTATTAGCTGAAGGCTACAAGAAACAGAAAATGAGAGCCCATTCAGACTTTTATTGGAACACAGCAGTCAACGATTGGGCATTGAGCTTTTGGGACAACTTTGATATACAATGCGAAAGCAAAGGTAAAAATCTGGCTAGTTTTCGACTTTATGAGCAGGCAAAAGAGTTAAACTTGTAAATACTATACTGCCGAAGTTAGGCCTTAGTAGTACCCCAAGCCCACTTCGGTGGGCTTTCTTGTTTTTAGATAAATACTCAATAACAGGGTTAAAAACAATGAGTACTTTTGCTAACGTCTATATCGGATCTGCACCCAATGATGGAACAGGTGATCCATTACGCAATGCTTTTGATAAAATAAATCATAATTTTAGTAATATTGCCGGCGGCAGTAGTGGTACAGTGACTAGCGTTGCTGGACGAACCGGAGATGTTGTTCTGGCAGTAAATGATGTTAAGGGAGCCGCTAGTAATGTTTATGCTCGTAGTTATACCATGAGCAATAGTGCTAACTGGAATGACGAAGTAAACACCGTTGGCACCGCACTAGATCAGCTAGCCCAAAGACTTCGAGACGCCGGCTTTTAACAGATAAGTATACTATATGTCAGCAAACGGAATCGCACACTTAGCAACCAAACAAGCACGTCAAGAGGCTAAACTAGCTTTAGCGGCCACCAAACGTGCTACAGCAGGTACCACGGGGTATAGAGCATTACACACTTTAGATACTACAGAATTGCCCACAGTTTATTCTGGAAATGCAGTAGTAGACAATGCCAACGTTGGGGGCTTGATTAAAGGCCGCCCTTGGAAATAATATAAATACACAAACAGGATAAATTATGAGAGCAAGTGAAATTCTACGTAAATTAGCAGATGTAATTGACAGTCAAGAATCGGACAATCAATCATCTACAGAAATAACAAACCGCCCACAACAAACTGATGTTGAAGTAGATCAACCAACTGATACACAAGGTATCGAAAGCCAAGCACAGGTCAATGTTAAGAGCATGGTGGCTCCGCTACAACAAAAACTTGATCTAATGAAACGGCTAGCCGGTGAAGATGCCTGTGATACATGTGGTGCCGCGCCATGTGCGTGTGAACCCGAACAAGACGAACTATCAATTATGCGTCAGAACGCAGGAATCAAACCAGTCGTTGTTGCTATCGCAGACGAAGACGAACCTTTTGAAGGGTAAGTCTCTGTGTCTAAGAAAACCCAAAAGTTATATACCAGTAGAGTAAACAGTTTAGATGCTAACACTTATGTTGGCGAACGTGGCCGTTTGTTTTATGATGAACCCACAACAACCAATACCGCACCTAAATTACGCTATTCAGATGGTGTAACTGTTGGCGGTGTTCCTTTGTTTGCTGCCGGCGATCGTTGGCCAGCAGATGGTACTGGATTCTTATATGATGACGGTGCTGGAAACTTAAGCTGGAGCTCAACACCAACAAACTATAGTGATGCTAATGTAGCTACGTACTTATTGGGCAACATCACCACCGGCAACGTCATCAACACTGGCGACTATTACTACGCTAATGGTGCATCACTAACCAGCACAATACAAAACTTTGTAGCCAATGTAGATTTTGGTAATTTATACATTGTAGATGAAACTATATATGGTAAGAATACCAACCAAGATATTGTTTTACAACCAGCAGGAGATGGTAATGTTACAGTCGGTGGATCATTAAAGTTAGATAATGCCGCACTAATAACCACTGGTACAGGACCGGTGAGTATTATATCAGGTACTTTAACATTAAGTTCTATCGTTGAGTATTCTACTGGAACCGGTATGCCAGCTGGACATTGGAATAACAACCCTAGCTCAATAGCAGAGCCTTGGCAAATCATTCAGTTCACTACCGATCCTACTAATATTGTTTGTGTAGGCGATAAGCTGTCTGCACCAGGTATGCCGTTGAGTACAGTAGTATGGACCGGACAAAGTCCACATGCTAATACAGTTATTGCTACAGGTACATACACTCTTAATATTGGCTCCGGAATTATTACGCCTGACCCAGGAACCACTGTAATTGATACAAGAATTGTTACTAATGCTGGTTTAGCAATTAGTACACTAGGTAATGTTGACGTTACTCTTTCTCCAGGCAATGGCGGTCAAGTTGTTGTTACTAGTAATGTAGTACCTTATACAAACAATACGCTTAGTCTAGGTACACCAACCACTCGTTGGCAAGATATTTACGTTGGTCCGGCAACAATTTATATACAAGACAGTTCAACAGGAAATGATTTATCAATCGGTGCGGTAAATGGTAATTTATTTGTTCAAGGTGGAGTGGGATTAACTGTGGGCAAGTTTACCCTGTTTGGGAATACTATTGCTCTTAATAATCCAGCCGAAGACTTTTACATTGGCACACAGTATGCCACTGGTAACTTAAACATTAATCGTCCCTTACAAGTTATTAACAGTAGTGGTGTTTCGGGATTTCAGGTTGATCGTAGTGGTCTAACCACTATACATAGTCCTGCATCGTTAGGTCCCACACAGGCCTTATTCAGTGTCATTGGTTCCACGTCGGGTAATGTTCAGCCTAGAAATTTTGCCAATACAATGATACAAGTTACTGGCAACGACAATCAGCCTAATCGTATAAGTTTTGACGCATTCGGTGTAACCGGTAGTCAAAATGCCTATGTTGCTATAGCAGGACGTACAGCCCGTGGGTTAGTGGACACCCCGCAAATTACTCAAGCTGGTGATACTATTATGCGATTCACTGGGCAGGGATGGACTGGCAACAGTAACTACGCTGGCAGTATCATTCGCCTAAACATGGAAGCCGCAGAAACATTTACCAGTAACTTATCTACTGGTACTCGTTTAACAATACAAACCACACCAATTGGTAGTAACACTATACAAACAACTGCGGCCTTTTACAGTAATGGCTTAAACTTATACGGCAATACTGTTACTACCGGTGTTAAGTTTGCTGATAATACATTCCAAAACACAGCCTTTGTGCCCGGTAACTGGGTTAGTAACATCACAGTATCGACTGGCTTTGCACAAATGGGTAACAATTTAACCGGGCACATCGACCTTAGTACTACAGACGTACATAGTTTGGTAAGCAACAGTTACAGTCTTGCAGTTACAGACCCTTCTGCAAGTCAAAATTTACACTTAACTTTAGCACAAGAAATTGGCACAAACTCCAGCGTAACATTTGGTAATGTTAGTGTTGCTGGTAACTTGTATGTAGCTGGAAATATCATTAGCCAAGGTGCTACAAGCATCAACGGCAAAATACTTTATTTGGCCAACAACTCCGTTACTAGCACAGATATTGATGGCGGTGGCATACAGTTGGGTGCTAATAGCGCGGCCTATGCTCGTACGTTAAAGTACAGTCTCACTGGACTGCACGGTGACTATTGGTACACCGACACCGACACAGGGTTCCAGACCGAACACTTACGAGCTACTGACGTTTATATGTCAGGCAACTTGTTCTCCAATGGATCAGGTTACTTTGGTGATGCTTACTCAGGTTATAATTTTGCCAATGCTGGAATACAGGTGTTTGAAAATGTCAACAGCTATGCACAGATTGTTGAGCAAAATCTTAGTACTGGTACCAAGTCCACTACAGACTTTGTTGCTACTGCCAATAATGGCACAGATACTACATACTATGTTGACCTGGGTATAGCTGGTAGTTTCTATGACCCTACTAGCCCTAATAACAGTTTAGGTACAAGCCTATATTCCAATGATAGTTATCTATACGCACAAGGTAATACCAGTGCTAACGTAGGTGGTAACTTGGTCGTTGGTTCTACTGTCCCGGGCCGTGTGATAAGATTTATTGCAGGCGGTGTGAATGCTGCCAATGTTATTGAAACTATAAGCAGTACCGGTGTTTCTGTGACTGGTAATATTAGTGCAACAGGAAACATTGGTGCTACATACTATACTGGTAGTGCAAAATATTTAACAGACATACCAGTACAGATCAACAGCGATTGGAACAATGTCAATCCTGCCAGTTTTGCTAATATTAGAAATAGACCAGACTTATCAGTATATGCCACAGTCTCACAGTTGACCACTAATGTTACAACTATTAACAGTAGTATCAATACTCTAATAGCCAATGCCGCTTATCAAGAAAGTGAAATTGCTGGTATAAACAGTAATATTGGTGCGTATGAGACCTGGGCCAATACAGCTATACAAACCATAAATGCCAACGTTGGTGCATTTGAGTTATATGCAAATGCCAACATTGGTACCATATATACAAATCTAAATACACTAACAGCCAACGTTAGTGCATTTGAGTTATATGCAAATGCCAACATTGGTACAGATAGAGTTTGGTTAAGTAATTTACAAAGCAACATCAATTCAATCACTGCCAACGTAGGTGCGTATGAATCATTTGCCAATGTTTGGTTTGGTAACTTACAAAGCAACATCACCACGATTAACAATAGTATTACCAATATATCCGGCAATGCGAGCTTGACCTTTGTGTTGAACTCTGCTTATTCTCTAGGCACTACAACTGCCACGCAGAGTATATTTGGCCTAACCAATGGTGTGCAATTAACATCCAATACTAGATATCTTTATGAAATTAACACAGTATTTGAACTAACGGAAAACGGCCCAGGCGATCCCAATCTAAGTTACAGTCTTGCTGTGAGTGGTGGTGCTGTCTTGGCCAAACATGCTTACAATGTACAGATGAACAACGACAGCACAAGAACTGATAATAGTGCCGGTATTACCATGATGTCAAACGATATCACTACTGGGTTCGCTACACCAGTGGTTGTGGCCACAATAAAAAATACCTACAATGCCGCATTGGTTCGGGGTACTGTTGATATTACTACAGGTGGTAATGTCAACTTTATGGTTACATTAAGCAAAGCTGTAACTTCGCTTTCGATACCACAATTAAGTTATATCAAGCTAACTGCTGTTGGCCCAATTGGTGCCAATACCGTAATTGGCACTTGGTCTTAACCAAATAACTTGACATTTGACAAGTATCATAGTAATATTACTGAGTGAACCTCAATAAATATTAAACTATGATACTTGCTTACCTACTTCTCCTAACTGGTTTAACTATAAGTTCTGTTGCTATCTACTACTCAGTAGTTGGCCTAACAGCTATCTTCTCCGCCGCTGCCATTCCAATTATGATCATGGGTGTAAGCCTTGAAGTGGCCAAATTGGTTTGCGCCACTTGGATCAAACAATATTGGGCACAAGTACCTAGACTAATGAAGATCTATATGGTCATTGCCGTTACGGTATTAATGTTAATCACGTCAATGGGTATCTTTGGCTTCTTGTCCAAAGCACACAATGACCAAAACTTAGTATCCGGAGACGTAGGTGCCAAACTTGCTATCTATGATGAAAAGATCAAAACAGCCCGAGACAACATTGATGCAGGCCGAAAACAACTACAACAAATGGACGCCGCTGTAGATCAGGTAATGAGTCGTAGCTCAGATGAAAAAGGTGCTGACAAAGCAGTAGCCATCCGCAACGGCCAAAAGCGTGATCGTGCCGCTATTGCTCGAGATATTGAAGCCAATCAAAAGATTATTGCCACACTCAATGACGAAGCCGCACCTATTCGTGCAGAGAATCGTAAAGTAGAAGCTGAAGTAGGCCCAATCAAATACATTGCCGCCTTTATCTAC
>Ga0208497_1000839_pt1 | contig 12584 bp, 11 predicted proteins | sample CryBogCBE25Aug07_FD_184555 | JGI IMG/M metagenome (GOLD analysis project Ga0208497, IMG submission 184555) | Freshwater microbial communities from Crystal Bog, Wisconsin, USA - CBE25Aug07 (SPAdes) | ecosystem: Environmental > Aquatic > Freshwater > Lake | place: Crystal Bog, Wisconsin, USA...
TCAAACTTGTTCATGAGAACTCCTTATATAAGTGGCTTTGTAGTATTATTTACACAAAACTACGTATATAAAGGTTAAATGGGGGTTTTTTGAAGGATTCTGACAGAATAATTACATCAGACCACCGGCGCCGCCGGCTTCTGGTGCAATTTGGTACTGCTTAGAGATTTTTTCTAACTTCTTTTCGTGCTCTAACTTACGCACGTCGTGACTTTGTCTTAGCTGATTTAAGTGGGCAAGAGTTAAACGAGTTTTACGACTATCATCTAATTTTAAAGATGTATTATCGTCTTTTTCGTTATAGTATCCCGCAGGAGCCTGGTTAAACATTTCATTTACATACATAACACTATTTACCCATTTACCGATTAAAGTGCTGGCGTGGCACCAATAGCGCCAGCAGCGCCAGGCGCTGTACTCTCAGGAGCTCCGGGGCCTTGTGGACCTTCTGGACCTCCCATTGGTAATTCTGGGCCTAGTGCTTCAATATCGCTGGCTACACCACCTGCACTTAGACCTGCGCCACGTGCGCTCGGAGATTCTGCCGGTGCCAATTCAATATCACCTTTTTCCTCTGCCCATGTTGTTTCATTTTCGCTGATCTCTTGTTCACTCATACCTAAATAACGTTTCATTAAGAAACGCTTGCTCAAATATGGAGTTTGTTCTAAAGCGGTAAAGTTAGCAATACGAGCTTGATCAATATCGGCTTGACGATACTGTGCAAAGTTTTGCGGTTCGTTAAATGCTAAATCAAATAATGATCCATCTATATTAAAACCTCTCCAGCGCATAAACAGCTTAAACTCTGAGTCTAATTTGTCGGCAATCATTGATTGTAGTCGGATACAGTATTGATTAAAGCGCCATTCTTGAATTAATGCTTCTCCAACTCGTCCATTGGAAAATGATGTAGTTCCATCTTCTGCTGTGGTGGGCAAATAACTACTTGGAATACGCAAACCGCGGAATAACTTGTTAGTAAAGAAACGTAAGTCTGTAATTTCACCTAGGTTTTGCCCGCCTGGGAATACGTCTACACTAGATCCACGCCCATCTGCTGTAACAGGAAAGAAGTAGTCTTCATTTTGGCTCAACGGATTATATGTGGCATCCATCATATTTTGACTACCACTACCGCTTACACTAGGAATACGACGTTGATGTATTTCGTTTTTAATACGCTCAACAAATGCCATGGCCATATGACTTGGCATATTACCCACGTCAATTTTGAAAACACGACGTTCAGGAGCACGTTGTACACGATAGATAATAATTGAATCTTCAAGCAATTCTTTTTGTTTAAACACCTTAAAGATGTTTTCTAATACAGAGTTACCAAATGGCCAATATACGTCTAAGCCTTCAGTTAAGGATATATGAACTACATGTTCGGCATTAATAGCGGCTTCGTTTTGTGCTTTACTGAAACGACTACCACCACCAAATGGTGCTTGTGGCTGGGTATATGCCCCGCTAGGACCACCGGTTTGTGGGTGATTCATGTAGGTGTCTGTTGTGGCCACTGCTGTAACTGTTAAATTTTGAAAGTTAGGATTAATATCTTTAATTAGGTACTGCTCGGGTTTTTTACCTTCGCCTTCGTTGACAATAACCCGAGTAACTTTGGTCATTTCTGTCCAGTATAACTTAAAGTTTTCTGGATCACGAATAAACACTTGATCGCCATACTTGAATGTATTGCGAACAATTTTGAATATACGCTTGTTTAGTTCATTAAGTGCTACCCATTGTTGCAACTGTTCGTTTATAATCTTAACTTCGTTATCTGTGGGTTGCTCTTTAAATTTAAGTGTAAATGCTGTATGATTCTCTAAGTTCTTTTGACTACAGAACTCAGCTAGAATATCCAGGGCCGCATTAACTTCTGAGTCCATGTCCATTTGTTCGTATTGGTTGTAACGCTCAACACGATTTGGTTGTCCTGTATAAACTTCAGGAAGTTGACTTTGATAGTTACGGAATCCGGGATCGGCAATACGGCCGCTACCCAAAGGACTTACGTTACTAGGTAAATTACTTGTCTTGAAATACTTTTTCCACCCGGCCATATTATATTCTCTCGTATGCTATATTTATAGCCTGTTACTGTGTAGCGTGTAAGATCTTTTCCGAATAGTCGCGATTGTCTTTCATTACCGTAATTAACTCATTCATTTTAGATACAAGTTCGCCTGTATCCATTTTAACTGGTACTGTACGGCCATCCGGCAACGGTATTACTGCTTCTGGGCCTGCTTCGCCGGCTAACGATAATCCATCTGTAATACCGCCTTTGGCCATTAATTCCACATGTATGTGCGGAGCACTTGCCATGCCAACGCCTTTGACGTTTCCACCGGCACCAACAATCGATTTAGCCCAATCTGTATCGGCATTTTTATCCTCGCCCCAGACATCAATCTTAGCTGGATCAATATTTTTAATTGCTGTTAATTTTTTAACTACTTCTTCAGGACTTAGTCCTCTGACACTAAAGTCTGCGGCCTTTCCTTCATAATGTTTGGAACCAGCTACGTGTTCTCCATCATTTTTAGAAGTTGTTACTAGTCCAGCAAAAGCTGGATTGGCTAATAAGGCGGTTAAGTCAGGAGTCTCTCCTTCACCTCGGCCAATTTTAAATTGTGGGCCACCGCCGCCTCTGGCGCCAGCACCTGCTGCAGTAGGTGGCACATTACTACCTGGCCCTTTGCCACCGCCGCCGCCACTCATATTTTCGATTAATTTTCTAACCTGTGTTAATATGAATTTCTCTTCTGCTACTATTGTTTTTGCCAAGCCAGTGATTGCTGGAGTTAATGTTTCTTGTATACTAATTTTTAATTTTTGTGCAGCTATACTTGCTTCAGAATAACTTACTGTTAGACCATCTGTAGTTTTTGCTGTTTTCTTTGCTTCATCTTCGGTATCGGCTATCTGTCGTTTTCCAACAGCCTGTTGCGATTCTATTATTTTTTCTAAACCCGAAAATTGCCCAGTTAATAAATTTACTACTCCCAAAGAATCGCCCATTGCATCGGCAGATTTAAGTATACCGGGACCCAGTTCTTTCATGTCAGCTGACATTTTAGTTACTACATCGCCAGCTGATATACTACTATCATTAACATACCCAACAGCTCTATCCAGCTGTGTCATTGCATCAACGTTATTTGCAAACGCCACTGCTAAATCCGGATCAGTGATAGTACCAGTAACAAACTTTTGCATAGCAGCTTTTTGTGCTTCTGGAGCTAGAGTCATTATGGAATTAATAAATCGTTGACGAGCTTCGGGATCCATACGACGCAATTTAGCATCAACTGCAGATTGCGTAGCAGCTTCTTTGGCACGTGCTTGCGCTCGTTTAACGTCTTCGCCTGTAAGTGCGCTAATAGCACGTAGGTTAGTTAAATAGCCCGTAGTAGCTTTAGCTACTTCGTCGGCGTTCATTTTACCAGCAAGACCTTGCTGATACTGTAAATCCATAACAGTGGCTACACCCGATGCCATGTCTTCAAAACTGTAGCCTAACGCAAGTAATTCTCCACGATTAACAGACATTGCTTTGTTAATTTCGGCAAATTTTTGTGCACCTTTGGCAACAGAACCTCCATACATAGCAAAGGTTGTATTATTTTCTGCTAGTATTTTAGCAAACTCAGTTTGAGTTAGGTTTGCATCACCGGCGGTGGCTCTAAACTCTGTCATTCCATTGGCAAACAACGCACCCGCAGCAGTAGCAGTACCGTACGATTTAGCTAAAGCATCTAGTTCTTTAAAACCAATTTGTAGTGCTTCTTTGGCTGCACCAGTTAAATTACCTATTACTAATTCAGTGACAGCACCAACTGCGGTTAATGCTATACCAAGTGCTTTAGCCCACCCTGGTATTAAACTTAGTGCCGAGCCGGCAATTTGTGCTCCTTTAGCCAGTTGTTCCATAGTACCAAAGGTAGCTTCAATGCCAGCTAGAGCAGCATCACCGGCCATCTGATATGTGCTAGCACCACTTTGATAACTGCCAACCAAACTCTTGGTAATACTAAATCCTGCTGTAGCCAATCCTTTGGCTAAGGTAGCAAAACTATCAACTAAAAATTTATTTCTAGTGGCAGTGGCAACACGGTCTCTAGCTTCGGCTAGTTGTTCTTGACGAGCACGTTTTTCGGTAGTGTCAGTTAATTCTTCAATTTCTTCAGCTAAACGGGCAACATCTTCGCTGGCATCAACCCAACGCTTACGTCCGCTTTTTATTGCACGATCAAGGCCTAAAAACGATCTATTAATATCAGCATTAATTCTAGCCTGACGTTTAACAGGGTCTTCTAAGTCTTCTAAAGCGTCAAGTAATCGTTTAGCAGATTTTGCCGCCGCGTCTTGCCCTTCGGTTTGTTTCTTCAGCGACTCTTGTTGTGCATTTTCTTCTGGGGTCATATTTTTACCAATAAATATATAGGTACATTCAACTATATTTATGGGACAAAAAACATATGGATCAAAAGCCACAAAATCCGCTATCTAAACACTTTAGACAGCCAGCAATTTATATCAAATTACCTAGTAACGGGAAATACTGGCCTAACGGTAGCTTAGAATTGCCAGTAACTGGCGAAATCCCAGTTTACCCAATGACCGCTCGTGATGAAATTACTTTACGCACCCCAGATGCACTACTAAACGGTCAGGGTGTTGTGGATATTATTCAAAGTTGTTGCCCAAATATCAGAGATGCTTGGAAAATGCCCAGTATCGACGTTGATGCTGTGTTATTAAACATTCGTATTGCTAGTTACGGTAACCAAATGGATTTTGACACTATTTGCCCAAAATGTAACGAAGAAAATAATTTTGCCATAGAACTCAGCGGATTAGTAAATCAAATTGCTATGCCCGACTACACGTCCGTTGTTGAAATTGACGGATTAAAAATACGATTAAAACCCCAACCTTATTTTGAAATTAATAAAACTAATCAAATTACATTCACCGAGCAACAGATACTCAGAACTATCAATGATAGTACTATTCCCGACGAAGAAAAAAAGAATAAATCAGACGACTATCTTAAAAAGTTAATCGATTTAAATATCAATGTCTGCGCCAATAGTACAGAATCAGTAACCACAGAAGACGGAATAGTAGTTGATAATCCATTATTCATTGTGGAATTTTACGATATGGCTGATTATAAAGTCTTAAAATTAGTCCAGAAAAAACTTACCGACATTAATGAGCAAGTAGCACTTAAACCTGTAGCAGTTGAATGTACAAGTTGCACAAACAAGTACGAAGTTCCATTAAATTTTGACTACGCAAATTTTTTCGTTTAAGGCTTTTGACCCTCAGTAGAGAGCAGGTTGTTGAGTATATTGATAGCCTCGACAAAGAGACAAAAGCCATAAGATCAGAAGCTCTAAAATTTACCTGGTATATGCGGGGTGGAGTTTCTTACGACGAAGCTATGCAACTAAGTCAAATTGAACGCGAAATCATTGGTAACATTATCAAAGAACATATAGAAACAACCAAGGAGTCTGGATTACCATTCTTTTAACTGTATCAAGATTAGCTTCGCTAATCTATTGCTTTCGCTAAAGCTCAGCAATGTTTTTCTTCTTTGATGTTGTTTAGTATCATCCAGATTATGTGGTCACAATTCACCGTATAATACGGTGAAAGTATGAGTGCATCATCCGAGTGACAGCAGTCATTTATTATAAAGAGATTGTATTCGCATACACAGAGGCGGTTGACCGGTACCCCTTACTCTAGCTTCACATATCAACGGAACCCTAGTGACCCGATAATAAATCCAAGTCCTATAAGCTGGGGTTGTATCTTTTTCACATCGCCCCGACCATTTTTTGCCTTAAGTTAGCATTATCCTTGCACACCCGAGAACATCTAAATTGGGTATCTCACCAATTTGCAACGGGAGTCGAGCTACCTCGACCAAACAGAGTGCTGTACCATAATAAAGTGATTTTTACTGCGTGTTAGACTTTGTGTCTAGAGATTAAATCTTGTTGATAATGTGTGAGCCATGTACACGGACCTGTATGTGCCCGTTATAATAATCGTTGCTTTCTAATACTCGGCGAGCAAATTGTTCTCTCGCTTCGATGTAACTACATTCTGACTTGCTCTTGCAGTAGTATAATATCTCTCTACTGAAATTGTCAATGCCTAATGCAACCACATCTTTTGTTAATTCTGGGCTAGATCCATAATATGTTTGCCAATCTGAATCTGTTTTACCTCGAATTTTTTTACGCTTCTTGTTACCATTTTTTAGTTTAACCATTTTATAAGTGGTTTTACTAAATTTTGCTAATTTTTTCCCAATATACTTCCTGCCGGTTAGGTTATTTGTTATCAAATAAACAAAACCAACACAATCTTCGGGTAAAGTTTCTACTTGAGTATTTTCGTAAATCCATGACATGCATAGTAGTTATCTCTTTACCTTAAATTTCAAAATATTTCTTAATTTGTAAGCCACCCAACTGCATACTCTTCGGTTACTACAGCTTGATTACATTTTTGTCCACACTCAACCCACGTTTTACTACTGTTGCGCCAACCTTGGCTACATTTATTCCACAAGGGATCGTTGACAATATCATCTAACGATCTATTACGTAAGTTCATGTGTTCGCGATACTGTGCAAAAAAGCTATCAGCCCATTTAATGACTTTACCGTTGTATTCTAAGGACGTATACGGAAAGCTGGTCCAAGAGCAGGGAAATACAACACCTTCGGCATTAACGTAAATTCCACGGTTACCAATTTCGCACAGTGGCACAACAGGAGCATCTTTATACTCGGCTTTTACCTTATGATACATCAGCCGATTTGTTTGCATATATTCAGCATTTAGTTCCTGGCGCCCACTTATCTCTATTGTGCTTCTCTCGTAACGATGACTTGAACTGATCCATTCTGCACGAGGCTCTAATGGATCAGTGACACCGCCATAAGCATTGCCGTACTTACTACCAAATTTTGTACTCTTGGTGAGTTGTATAGTATCCATGCCAAGCTCTTGTGCTTGTTGGCGAATATTATCTAAGTGATCTTGATTGAAACTAAACACAATAACAGCCCAGGTCAAAAATACCTCGGTGTTAACTGCACGAAATGCTTGAATTCCGTTAATAATACTGTCGTAGTTGCTGTTAACTCTATACAAATTGTTAGTGTCGTTGTTGTACCCATCAATACTAAAGTTAATAGTATCATACTCGTTAAGTATAGATCCTAGTTCAGCCCACCATGCTGGCTTTTTATGACTACCGTTAGTAATAATAAACAAATGTATCTTGGGATTTTGTTCTTTAATGTAACGACATATTTCTAAGAATTCTTTACAGTAAATTGGATCACCAACGTCGCCACACATGGTAATGCGTTGTGTTTTATTTTTTAATATGTCGGGAGTTAGAAAACTTCTAATAAAGCCCAAATCCATGTTATAGTTCAACCACGGAGTATCTGGGTGCTCGGTACGCGGGCATCTAGGACACTTTAAAGTACACACAGCACTTGGTTCTAAGTGCCAGTGATAATATTGCCAATTTATTGCCATAGTGTAAGTTCTTTTATTTTTTTATTGTCTATTACAAGTTTAACAGCTTCTGCAACCGCCAACGGCGATAACTTTGGCCCAGATAAGTGTTTAATCATTTCAGTGTCAACACCGCCGGGGTTAATTAAATTTATAATACAAGAGTTATTTTCTTTTACTAATTTTCTAAACAGTTTTTCTAATGCGGCTTTGTGATCTCGGTATTCCCACGGATCATTGTCTAATTCTGTTTCTATTCTGGGATAGTTAACACAGGTACTTCCGATATTAATAATTTGTTTGTTGGTGCCATGCCATATTTCGGCTAATTGCTTTAATATGTTGCATTGTTGATATTTATAGTAAGCATTGTTTACAAATATATCAGCAGTTTTTACGGTAGACATAATAGCATCTGTATCAGACAAATCGTAGCCGTTAGCCCTACTTAATCCAATGATAGTGTGTTCCTTGCCTAGTAAACTAGCAACGGCCAGTCCAATTCCACGAGTATGCCCTGTTATTGCAACGATCATACTATTTCTACATCTGTATTATAACTTGTAAACCCATTTTCTTTAACTACGTGGAGTGTGTTATTAACACGCCCTGCTAGTTCGTCCTTGTGCGATACTAACCAAATTGACTTATTGGCTTCGCGGCTCATTTTCTTTAGGATAGCAAGTGAATTTTCCACACCACTACTATCCATACCCGAATCTACCAACTCGTCAATAAACAACAGGTTGATGGGTTGATATAAACTTTCCCAAACATCTCGGAATGCCCACGACAAACTTAAGATAAGTCTGTTACGTTCACCACGTGATAAGTTATCAAAGTCCAACTCTCTGCCTAGCTCTTCGATGCTTACACTTAAATCGTTTTGGAATTTAACAGTATGTGGTAAGCCGATACGATCCAAGTACTGTCCTAGGCGAGCATTTAAGTAACTTAGATTTTGATCAATAATACGTTTACGAATAAACGAATCTTTGTTTGTTAGCAGTTTAAGTAAGAACTCTTGGTGATCCTTAACATTGGTAAGATCATTAATTGTATCGTAAGTAATTTCTTCTACCGCAGTTGTTTGCATTTCTGCAATTTGTTCTGTATACGGATCAACTTCTTTTAACTTAGTTGCTAATTGCTTGATTAAGTTATCCACAGTTGCTTGATGATGAATAGCATCCGACTCCTGATCGTAAAACGTTTTGGGACGCGGACCTAACCGGCCCAACCCATCGTGAGCAGACTGTAGTTCAGCCAGGAGGGTAGCATGTTCTTTCTTTGCTTGTATTGCACCTGATAATTCTCCCTGCTTTGATCCCAATACTTGTTGGTGCTTCGCGTCATGGAACTCCTGCCCACAGGTATGACACGTATGATTCTCCAACGATACGATCTCTGTAGATATCTTGCTAATTGTTTTTTCTTCTCGGGAAAGGTCCATTTTTGTACGACTAATCGCCGATGATAATTCATTGATATCCTTGCGAGTTTGATCCCATGTCTTAAACGCTTGGTGTGCCTGAATCTCGGCCTGGATGTCAATTTTCTGTAGCTCTTCAATTCCGACCTGTAACTTCTGCGTCTCTTCTGCATGTTTGTTTGTCCATAGAGTCTGTCTGCGCTTTAAACTTTCAATTTGTTCTTGTATACGCATGTTAGCATCACCTACAGCCTTGATACGAAACTCTTCTTGTGTAATAGCGTCTTTGGTTGCTTTGTTTTGTTCTTTGAGCCGGTCAGCTTTTTCACTTAGTAAGGTGATTCCTAGTAATTGTTCAATAATACCACGCTGATCGTTGGCTTTGAGTGCAAGGAATGGTTCAGTGTATGTGTTAAGTGCTACAATATGCTTGAACATATCGTGACTCATGCCCAGCATACGTTCTATTTCTGCTTGTGTTTCACGGCTGTCGCCTTGTGCATCATCGGTAATTTCTTTTTCCGAGTCGCCTACAAAGAACTTCATTATGTTGGGTTTACGACCACGTTCGATGCGATAGTTTATACCATCTTTTTCAAAATCAATACAGACCATCATGCCCTTTTGGTTAGTCTTATTGATTAGGTTATCTTTTTTAATGTTTGTTAGTGCGTTGCCGTACAAAGCAAAACTTAAGGCATTAATAATAGTAGTCTTACCAGTACCATTACGGGCGCCCGAATCATCTCCACCCAAGTCCAAGTTTTCGCCTAATACTAGTGTCAGATCGTTACGGTCAAAGTTAACAGCCTGGGTAGTATTACCCACGCTCATAAAGTTTTTAACAGTTAAATCTTTTATTTTAAATGTCATAGATTCCTGTAGATATCTAATAGTAGTGCCGGATTATACTGATTACTATCAATGGTGTTTAGTTGACTATACACGATTTGATCAACAGACTCAAATTCAATATTACCTTGTATTTCGTACTCAGTTAAATCGGTTACCTTGGCGGGAATTAGTGTAATCTCACGTAGCTTGTAAGTATCAATAAAGGTCTCTTTGATAAAAGTAGCTTCTTCGTAGCTGATATCAATATCCAAATTAACCCTGACGTGCATATTGGGTTTAAGCATAACTTCTGTGTGTTTGAGTACATCGGCTAGGCCAAACACACGATACATAGGTTGATCGGGCCATGCATGGTAAACCGGTTCTTTATCCCACTCTAATATCATTAAGCCGCGATCATCGTCGCCTGCATCTGCATAGTTGTGGGGGAAACAGTTACCTAGATAGGTTACGTTGCCCTTAGTTTGTCGCTTGTGGAAGTGTCCCGAGAAAACATGTTCAAACCCTTTCATATCATTCTTAGGATCTACTTCGCCGTGATCTGGCATAGCAACCATGGCATTCATTAAGTATCCGGGCAATTCAAAATGCCCGAATAAGTATTTGCCTTTTAGTTTTTTGAGTCGCTTAAAGTCGTCGCCTACGAGCCAAGGTGCGATAGTAACATCGCCGAAGCTAGTCCAATCATTACATATATGGATGTTCTTGAGGTGCTTTGCCCACTCAACACTTTGTACGTCTCTCTTATCACGATAATACAAGTCGTGATTGCCAGGAATAAAGTAAGTATTTTCAAAGTTATCATTTAAGTGCTCCAGTGCCTGTAAACTGTAAGTGAGTGTAAGGATATTGATACTGGCACGATTGTTGTGCCAGTCACCGAGAAAGAGTGCTGTTTCGCATCCTTCTTCCTTGGCTTTAGCAGTTGCCCATTTAACAAAGTTTAAACAATCCTCGTTGTGTAAAGTACTGTTTGATTTTAACCCAAAGTGAATGTCAGTAAAGACCGCGGCCTTTTTGAATAGATTAGTCATAGCTAATACTATACAGGTTTATTTTGATAATTGCAATACTAATTTAATCAATCGTCGTCCCCTCCACCACCAAAATTGCCACTACTAGCACTATGGTTGGCACTACCACCTTGTCCTTGGCGTGTGTAACTTGGGGTTAGGTTGTTCATTTCTAAAATGTCGTCACGTAAATTTTGGTTACGCTTTTCAATATTTAGAACACGAGTGAATGAGTTTGTAATTGCTGCTGTATAGTAAGCAAATGGGTTTTGTGATTTAAACTCATCAAACTGTAGACCAATTTGACTTAACTGTAGCAATGCTTGGCTACGCATTTCGTCGTTATATGTATATCCACGCCAGTTTGAACGTGTAGCATAACGCTCACATAACTTAATAAACATATGAGCTAGCTTAGGAGTCATTTTGCCGTGTTCGCGACTAAACTCACCTTTTTTAAGTGTGCCCTTCCAGTGGCTCTTGCCTACTATAACAGGCTCACCTGCTTCGTCAACTTTATAATGAAAGAACGGTGGAAAGTTACATTTAACATATTTGGTATTACCAGCAATGTCTAATTCATTATCGTCGTATTCACTGCGCACAGGACCGTCATCGTCTAGCTCGTAGGCTTTAACAGCGGCCTTGCGTGATTTAACATCGTCGATTGGAATATGTTCCCATGTCATTACACGGAATACAACATCGGTGTCAGCGACGTCTTTAAGTTTAATTTCAAACTCATCTAATTTACGTTTTGTACCATCACTAGTAGCGGCTTCGTGCGCTAGTTTAGCTAACCGGACAGCACGATCTTTACGAGCTTGTAATATGTTCTTTTTGTTTATTTTACTAGCGTCGGGCAGGATCATATCATAATCTGCGACATCTGGGCTAGTGTAATAGCAATAGGTGTTTTTGCTTTTGTGAATCTCTTTTAGAATATCTTTATTATTTAGATAATTGTTACGAGCCATCCTTTGTTTCCTTTAAAGTTAGCACATACTAACATATTTAACCCCGTATGGTCAACCTTTTTAAAAAATTAGTTCTTTATGTTAGCCGTTAATACTGACCGATAAATACTTGTATGCCAGTGCTACCTAACCAACCTCTACAAACTACCCCGTCAAACCAAAACTCTAGTTTTGGCGCACAAGTAGGACAGTCTGTTGTTAACAGTTTACAGGGCTCTGTGGGCCTAAACCCGTTGATGAGTCGTCAAAACGTTAACAACATGTATGCCTACAGCGTTAATAACAGCAACGGGTATCGCACCGCCGGTCCTAATTTAATAGTTAATTATCCACAGGCCAGCTATGATTGGCGAGTACGTGTTAGTCTAGCACCAAATAGTAATTATTTTTATAACGATCCTAGTAATAGATTATTAAGTCCGTTAATCAGTGAAATTGGTAATAATGTAACCAGCTCTGTAGTACAATCAATAAACAATTTATTTGGGCCAAATGGACAAACTCGTGTTGGGGTAGTATTTCCATATACACCACAAGTTCAAATTACACATGCTGCAAATTATGCCGCACAAAAATTAACACACAATAATTATGCACAGTATTTTTATGAAAATTCAGAAGTACAGGCAATTAGTCTTAGTGGAGAGTTTACAGTACAAAACGTAAACGAAGGTCAATACTTGTTAGCGGCAATTTATTTCTTTAGATCAATTACTAAAATGTTCTTTGGCA
>Ga0208497_1000846_pt1 | contig 12521 bp, 6 predicted proteins | sample CryBogCBE25Aug07_FD_184555 | JGI IMG/M metagenome (GOLD analysis project Ga0208497, IMG submission 184555) | Freshwater microbial communities from Crystal Bog, Wisconsin, USA - CBE25Aug07 (SPAdes) | ecosystem: Environmental > Aquatic > Freshwater > Lake | place: Crystal Bog, Wisconsin, USA...
CTCTAAGCACATTGCCATAGTTGCAGAACGCACCTGCATGACTTCGATCTTGCGTCAAGGCCTGTGCATAATAAACCAGTGCGGCTTCGGGGTTGTTTTCTTCACGGCATTGATTACCGTGGGCTATCAAAAGGTCAGTTTCCATGATCATATTTAATTCAATAGCATACAACCAAAATATTTAATTAACCATAAATATTAGTCAGCGCAATTGTGCGTTTATGCTGATGAGTAAAACCCAACAGCGTAGCGGCTAGAACCCGCATGGGACTTCTTTAAGGAGAAAACAAAAATGGGTCGTCCACTTAAAATTAAAAAATCCACAACCAAGGATATTGGTTTCAACAGTTTTGCCAATTTGGATCCTAACACACAGGTTATTCCGGTCGGAATGACATCCAGCGAGTTCTTGGGTGTTGTTGGCGGTGCTAATGCTAGTATTGCTACTAGCGCATATCCTGTAGTTAAAATTACAGCCAATGTCAACGGTCAGCAAGGTGCTGCTTACATTATTACACAAAAAGGTCAAACCAAGTATTTGGTATCTGGCGAGAACAGTGTTAGTGCTGGGTCGTTTACTCCAGGCTTTAGCTATCAGATTCTCAGTTTAGGTAATACAAACTGGACAGTAATTGGGGCTGGCATCAACCCACAGGTTGGTCAAGTGTTTACAGCTACCGGTGTAGGTGCAGGATCTGGAACTGCAAGTGATTGTGCTCAGTGCGTATTGGTAGCTAATGCCACAATCACCTCTGGTCAAATGAACATGGTATTCAATGCCAATGGCGGAAGTGCTTACGCTAGTCGGTTGACCAACAAGTATATCTGGGATGCTTCAAACACTCGTTATGCTGTTAACTTCTTTGTAGCCGGCACAGATACTCCTATTACATTATCGGGTGTTGCGGTCACTGGCAATGCTGGTACATTCGGCTGTGCTAACACCAATATTGGTCTGGGTGAGTTGATCAATGTTTCTGGAACATTGACAGGTAATGCCACCATTAGCGGTTACAGCAACCCGACTACATATTATGTTGTTGCTACCAACGGTGTAAACACCTTTACATTAAGTACCACAGAAGGTGGAGCAAATATTACAACAGCCGCCGGGACTACAACAGGGTTGACATTTGCCACAAGCAGTTCGTCAACATTTAAATCTGGTGCAGATCCTGTGACATGGACCAACGGCACAGGTAATCTTACCTTGGCACAAGTTCAAAATTACACATCTTAATAGATTTGTTGTTTCAATCAAAATCCCCCTTGATTGGGGGATTTTTTTCCATTGTTAGATCTGCATAAATAATCAAAAGGATTGACGGATGTCTACATACAAGAATACCAGCACCGACTATACTATAACCTGCGCCAACGGAACGGGTATTTTTACAGTTAATGCTGCCAACATCAAATTAAATGGTCAAGTTACACAGATTGGTAACACCACTACGGTATTTGATTTCATTACAGTAGCGGCCAATAACACTGGTGCTATTACCGATATGGGGCTAATAGCCCAAAAAACTGGTAATACATTTGCTGGACTAAGATTTGATACCGTGGCCAATACTTGGCAAATCAGTAGCAGTGTTGCTGCCAATGGTGCCCCGGTGGCAGCCTATGCAAATTTAGCAATATCAGGATCTGCTAATTCTACTGTAGCAGGATCTAACACACAAATACAGTATAACCAAGGCAACTCGTTTGGTGCCAGTTCTAATTTGACATTTGATTATGCTAACAATAAATTAACACTGCAAGGTTACCAAGTATTAGGTAATATTGGCGCCGCGCCTACTACTCCTAGCAATGCTGTGGCCATATACAATAACACAGTCGGTGGAGGAGGCACAGGAGTTTATGTGCTGTCCAGCGCCGTAAACGATGAACTAGTAAGCAAGAGCAAAGCCATTGTTTACGGAATTATATTTTAAGGATTAATCATGACGATTCAAACAGCAGTTTTAACAACTTCGGCAGCTAATATCTATGTAAGTACAGGCAACACAGCCATTACTTCGTTGACACTTTGTAACTATTCAGCCGGTAATGTCACCGCAAATTTGTTTATAGTTACAGCCGGTAATTCGGCCAGTACCGCTAACCAGATGTGGCACAATTTACCCTTAACATCTGGCGACACTTATCAAATTTATGCGGCGGCAGAAAAAATCTTGTTAGGACCCAACGACTCAATACAGGCAAATTGTTCAAATGCCACAGCAGTTACTACAATTACATCTTACACCTCAATTTAATGGGATATTATCTTAAGAATCGTCAATTGCAAACAGGTGGATCGGGGGTAGTGTTACCCACCGGCACATCGTCACAACGGCCAGACAATCCGGCATTTGGACTTATAAGATATAATATAGATTTGCCAGGGGTGGAATATTTTAATGGAACTCAATATGTTCCGTTGGCCAATGGTGGTGATTTTGCTTATGTGGTTGATAATTTTGTAGGAACAGGAACTCAAGCTACTTTTGTCATGAGTGCGCAGGTCACAGACCCTACACAAATTATTGTGTTTGTGGGATCAATTTATCAGATTGCTACAACAAACTACATAGTTAGTGGATACAATATTTCGTTTACTTCTAATCCGCCAAACAGTATGCCAATCAATGTCATACACAGTGCAGTTTAATAGGATATTATAATGGGAATTAGTTTTGTAGCAGGGCAGATGCTTAACAGCAATCTCAATAGAGATAGCAATCTAGCATTTGGCACTAACATTTTATATCTTAACTACTCTGGAAATTCTGTTGGTATTGGAACTACTACTCCTGGAGCTACCTTAGAAGTTGCTGGAAATATTTTAATAGGTAATGTTACGATTTCCAATATAGGTACTGTAACGGCCACCGGAAACATTATCAGTGGTAATTTGGTTATTAGTTCTAACATCATTGGAACAAATAACGGAAGTACAGTTACATTTTCTGGCTCCAGCGGTATTGCTATTCCGTATGGTAATACAGCACAAAGACCTAGTCCCGTTATCACCGGAACCTTAAGATTAAACACCGGTCTTGACCAATTAGAAATTTGGGACGGTACTGCCTGGCTTAGTGGCGGCGGTGGTACTGCAAATACTACCATTACAGATCAACAGTTTAACGGCGATGGTGTCAACACCAATTTTATCTTAAGTGAAACAGCCAGCCAGTCTAGTATTTTAGTTGGTATAAACGGTGTGGGACAATTGCCAGGAGTGGCATATACTGTTTCTGGAAATACTCTTGCCTTCACACAAGCGCCTGCAGTGAGCGATACTGTTGATGTAAGATTTTTATCAGCTGCCCTTAGCCACGAAACAATTTATAATACCTACGGAAATGCTGTAGTTCGCACCTACGATACTCCAGAAATAGCATTATCTATAAACAGTGCTAATATTTTAACAATTGGCACCGACACTGTGGTGGACATCAGCGGCTCGACTAGTTTAAAATTACCCATTTATACAGTAGCACAAGCGGCCAATATTGCTACTCCAGTTGCTGGGCAAGTTATCTATGTAGCCAACGGCGACACCGGAAATCCGTGTTTAGCAGTATACAGCGGTGGGTCTTGGAAACGAGTCAGTCTGGGTGCAACTATCAGCATTTAAATTAAATCAAGATAAATACATATTCAACGAAATTGTTTCTCTACAATTTATAATCTTTAAATAGTTCTTAAAACATATCCACTCCTAAGTGAATACCAAGCACAGAGAACTGTTTTCCTACGGCCGCGGTAAATACACCTGTAGCTTGTGAACTATCACAAGCAATGAATTTTTATAGATTGTTTAATAACAATTTAGTGTAGAAGAAGCCAACCGGAGAAAAACATGGCCAGCAATAGTTTAACAAGAATTAATAATAATCAAATTAGCACCGCTAGTGCTGGAAATGTCTATCTGGGTATCAATGCTAGCACAAAAATACAAAGCTATACAGTTACTGGTGGGCTGTTAGCAAATAGTTTAACATACGGCTCAGACTTGACTGTTACAGGCAACCTAACGGTTCAAGGAACCACGACTGCTGTTAATACAGTTAACACACTTATTACAGATCCATTGATTGTTTTAGCCGACGGCCAAACTACAGGAACTCCAACTGTTGACATTGGTTTTGTTGGTCTTCGTGGCAATCAGAATTCTGCTGTTATGGCTTGGAAAGAAAGTGCTACTACTTTTGTAGCGGCTTTGAGCAACACAGACGCAGGCGGTTCCAGTTACAGCAATACCACATTTAATATCAACAGTTATGCTGATTTCAAAGCCAACAACATTGTAGCCAATGCCACTTTGTTAGTGACCAGTACATCTAGTTTAATTGGTAATGTCTTAGGAAATCTCAATGTAACTGGCAATATTGCTGGTGGCAATTTATTAACTCCTGGATTAGCATCTGTAGCAGGCAATGTAACCGGTGGTAATCTCCTAACAGCTGGATTAATTTCAGCCACAAGTACAATTACAAGCGCTGCTAATATCACAGGTGGTAACATTAACACTGCTGGCATTGTAAGTGCAACCGGTAATGTATATGGTAATTATTTTGTAGGTGGTGTTGCTGCTACTTCTATTAGTACATCTGGCAATATCACTGGCGGCAATATTTTAACTGGTGGTTTAGTAAGCTCCACTGGCACAGTCACTGGTGGCAACTTGGCCACAGGTGGCACAATTTCTGGCACAGGCAACATTACGGGTGGTAATGTACTAACAGCTGGGCAAGTAAGTTCAACTGGTAACATTACTAGTGCGGCCAATGTAAGTGGCGGTAATGTTTTAACCAGTGGGGTTGTGAGTGCTACAGCCAATATCACAGGTGGTAATGTCTTAACTGGTGGCTTAGTAAGTTCTACTGGTAATGTAACTGGTGGCAATTTGACCACAGCAGGTCAAGTAACGGCCACAGCTAACATTACAGGCGGTAATGTACTTACAGGTGGCTTAGTAAGCTCAACTGGCAATATTACTTCTGCTGCTAACATTTCTGGCGGTAACTTATTAACAAGTGGTATAGTTAGCGCAACAGGAACAGCCACCGCAGGAAATATAGCCACAGCCGGTACAATCAGTGGCACAGGCAACATTACAGGTGGTAATCTCCTAACAGCTGGATTAATTTCAGCCACAAGTACAATTACAAGCGCTGCTAATATCACAGGTGGCAACATACTAACAAGTGGACAAGTAAGTGCCACTGGTAATATTACAGGCAATAACGCTACCTTTAACGGTTCTGAGACAGTTACTGGTAATATTACAGGCGGCAACCTACTAACAGGTGGATTGATATCGGCTACCTCAACTATTACAAGCGCAGCCAATATTACTGGTGGTAATATTAACACTGCCGGTCAGGTAAGTGCTACGGCTAACATTACAGGTGGCAATGTCCTGACCGGCGGATTAGTCAGTTCAACAGGTAATGTAACTGGCGGGAATATTAGTACGGCCGGTCAAGTGACGGCTACTGCTAACATTACTGGTGGTAATATCCTTACAGCTGGACAAATTTCAGTTGCTGGTAACTTAACTGGTGGTAGTAGTTCTACATTTATCATTCAAAACACAACCAATGCTAGTGCCGCTACTACAGGCGCATTACAAGTTTACGGTGGTGCAAGTATTAACAAAGACTTGTGGGTGGTTGGTAATATCTATGCTGGTAACATTATTGGTACACAAGCCAATATTATCACTGTTGAAGATCCGTTGTTATATCTCTACTCTGCTACAACCTACCCATACAATTATGACATTGGTTTTTACAGTCATTTCCAAACACAAGCTGGTACACCTACTCCGGCCAACGGATATCAGCATACAGGTTTTGTTCGCGACTTTAACGACAATACCTGGAAGTTGTTTAGTAACGTAGCAGAACCAAGTCTCGGTGTAGTGGTATTTGATGCCAACACAGTATATGACGCATTCAAGTCTGGATCAATTACATCAACAGGCTCAATTTCGGCTACAAGTAACATCACTGGTGGTAATATTTTAACAGGTGGATTGATTAGTGCCACTGCTAACATTACAGGTGGCAATGTACTCACAAGTGGATTGATTAGTGCAACAGCCACGATTACTGGTGGTAACTTGGCTACAGCCGGTACGATAAGTGGTACTGGCAACATCACCGGCGGTAATATTAGTACAGCCGGTCAAGTAACGGCCACGGCTAACATCACAGGTGGCAATGTCCTAACAGGTGGATTGATTAGTGCCACTGCCAACATTACAGGTGGCAATGTACTCACAGGTGGATTGATCAGTGCTGCCGGTAATATTATTTCTAACCCATCAAGTTTCTTTATTGGCAATGGTAGTCAATTAACTGGTGTAATATCTAGTCAATCTGGATTTCCGGTAGTAGCAGGCAATTCTAACATATCTGCAACCACAAACGGCAATATTTCAGTTAACATATCCAATGTGGCTAATGTGGCAGTGTTTGCTAGCACTGGCATTTATGTAACCGGCGTTGAAAGTGTAAGCGGCAATGTAACCGGCGGTAATATCTTAACAGCTGGGTTAGTTAGTGCCACAGGTGCAGTGTACGGTGTAAGTTTTGTTGGTAATGTGGTAGCAACTACAGTCAGTGCAACTGCTAATATCACTGGCGGCAATGTCCTAACAGGTGGCTTAGTAAGCTCAACTGGTAATGTAACTGGTGGCAATTTGACCACAGCAGGCCAAGTAACAGCCACTGCCAACATCACAGGTGGTAATGTACTTACAGGTGGATTGATTAGTGCCACTGCTACTATCACTGGTGGCAATTTGGCTACAGGTGGTACTGCAAGTGCCGCAGGCAACATCACTGGTGGTAATATATTAACAGGTGGATTAGTAAGTTCGACTGGTAATGTAACTGGTGGAAATCTCCTAACAGCTGGATTAATTTCAGCCACAAGTACAATCACAAGTGCAGCCAATATTACTGGTGGTAATATCTTAACAGCTGGATTAATTTCAGCTACAAGTACAATTACAAGTGCAGCCAATGTAATCGGTGGCAATTTGACCACAGCTGGTCAAGTAACGGCTACTGCTAACATCACTGGTGGTAATATTCTAACTAGTGGTCAAGTAAGTGCTACTGGTAATATTAACGGTGGTAATTTGTATATTACTAAGGATGCTGTAATTCAAGGAAACCTTACAGTTAATGGTAACTTTACTGCTATTAATTCAAATATTATTACAACCAACGACTTGTATGTCGAATTGGCAAATAATCAATCAACATACGCTAATATTAACGGTGCTGGTTTGAATGTTGGGCCTAGTGGTAGCCCATTAACTAATTGGACATATAACTCAACTTCTAATGCGTGGACAACCAATGTAGGAATTAGTGCAACAAGTACTATCACAGGTGGCAATTTGGCTACAGCCGGTACGATAAGTGGCACCGGTAACATCACAGGTGGTAATATTAGTACAGCTGGTCAAGTAACGGCCACTGCTAACATTACAGGTGGTAATGTACTTACAGGTGGATTAATTTCAGCTACAAGTACAATTACAAGTGCAGCCAATATTACTGGTGGTAATTTGCTAACTGGTGGCCAAGTAAGTGCCGCTGGTAACATTATTGCCAATCCGTCAAGTTTCTTTATTGGCAATGGTAGTCAATTAACTGGAATTATTGCCACAACTTCTGGATTCCCAATTACAGCCGGCAACTCCAATATTAGTGCAGTAAGTAACGGCAATATTTCTATTAATGTTACTAGCGTACCTAATGTGGCGGTGTTTGCTAATACCGGTGTTTATGTAACTGGTGTTGAAAGTGTGTCAGGAAATGTTACTGGCGGTAATATTTTAACAGCTGGATTAATGTCAGCAACTGGCGCAGTGTATGGAGTAAGTTTTGTTGGTAATGTGGTAGCAACCACAGTCAGCGCAACTGCTAACGTTACAGGTGGTAATGTCCTAACAGGTGGATTAGTTAGTTCAACTGGTAATGTAACTGGTGGCAATTTGACCACAGCAGGTCAAGTAAGTGCTACTTCTAATATCACTTCGGCTGCCAATATTACTGGTGGTAATATTTTAACCGCAGGTCAAGTAAGTGCTACTGGTAATATCAACGGCGGCAACTTGAACATTGCTCAGAATGCAGTAATTACGGGTAACCTTACAGTTAATGGTAACTTTACTGCCATCAATTCTAACGTAGTAACAACCAACGACTTGTATGTAGAACTGGCAAACAATCAATCAACCTACGCCAACATCAACGGTGCTGGTTTGAATGTGGGTCCAGCTGGTAGTCCGTTGACTAACTGGACATACAATAGTACATCAAACGCTTGGACAACCAATGTGGGTGTTAGTGTTACTAGTACAGTAACTGGTGGTAACTTGGCCACAGCCGGTACGATAAGTGGAACAGGTAACATCACAGGCGGTAATGTGCTTACAGCAGGAATTGTAAGTGCCGCAGCCAATGTAACTGGTGGTAATATTCTTACAACTGGGTTGATCAGTGCTTCGTCCACTATTACTAGTGCAGCCAATATCACTGGTGGCAATGTCTTAACTGGTGGCTTAGTAAGTTCGACTGGTAATGTAACTGGTGGCAATTTGACCACAGCTGGTCAAGTAACGGCCACTGCTAACATTACAGGTGGCAATGTACTCACAGGTGGATTGATTAGCGCGACAGGTACTATTACAAGTGCAGCCAATATCACTGGTGGCAATGTCTTAACTGGTGGCTTAGTAAGTTCGACTGGTAATGTAACTGGTGGCAATTTGACCACAGCTGGTCAAGTAACGGCCACTGCTAACATTACAGGTGGTAACTTGTTAACTAGTGGATTAATTAGCGCAACAGGTACTATTACAAGTGCAGCCAATATCACTGGTGGCAATGTCTTGACTGGTGGATTAGTAAGTTCGACTGGTAATGCAATTCATGGTAATATACTAACAGGTGGATTGATTAGTGCCACTGCAACTATCACTGGTGGCAATTTGGCCACAGGTGGTACTGCAAGTGCCACAGGCAACATCACTGGTGGTAATATATTAACAGGTGGCTTGATTAGTGCTACAGGCAATATCACTGGTGGTAATGTACAAGGCGGTAATATTGTACTAGTTGGCAACTATATTAATGATATTGGAACCAACCAAACTATTACAGTTAATGGTGCATTGGCTAACACTAACTTTGCAGTAAGCGGATTAGCTTCAAATGTGTTCTTTGTTAATGCCAGTACCAATACTGCTAGCTTTGGTAGCAATGCACAAATAACTAACGCAATTGTGGCATTTAATGCCACCACAAGTATTGTAATGCCAGTTGGTAATACAACACAGCGTCCTGGTACAGGTGTAACAGGTATGTTGCGTTTTAACACAACTAATAACAGTGTAGAAGTATATAACAATTCACAATGGTCTAATGTAGGTCAACAGACATTTACAGTTATTGCTGATGATCAGTTTACTGGTAACGGTGTGGCAAATACATATACATTAAGTTCAAGTCAAACAACTAACAGTTGTATTGTTAGTATTAATGGTGTAGTACAAATTCCAACTACAGCGTATTCAGTAAGTGGTACAACATTAGCATTTACAGAAGCTCCTGCAGTTGGCGACCAAATCGATGTTCGCGAAATTACCACAACAACCAGTGTAACCAGTATCAGCAACGGTAATGCTAGCGTTACAGCTAACAGCATTCCGGCAGGTGGTGAAGTTGACATTGTTGGTAACTTGGTAGTCACAGGAACAATTACTGCAACTGGCGGCTTCTCTAGCAATGTTTCACAAATTGTTAACGGTAACAGTAATGTTAGTATTGCTTCAAGCGGTAGTAGTGTAGTGATTGGTGTTGGTGGAGTACCTAGTGTGGCAACATTTGCTACTACTGGTGCAACGCTTAATAACTTGACAGTTTCTGGTAACTTAACAGTAAGTGGTAACACAACACAAGTCAACTACGAAACAGCAACTATAATCAGTGCTTCTGGCAATGTCACAGGTGCTAACTTCCTAACAGGTGGGTTGATTAGTGCAACTGGCAATATCACCGGTAATTACATTATCGGTAACGGATCACAGTTAACTGGTTTACCAGCTGGTTATACCAACTCTAACTTGGCTACATTGGGATCAAATGTTATATCAACTAGTGGTAACATCACCGGTGGTAACATTATAACCAGTGGTACAACCGGCGCATTAAGTGTTAATAACATCATCCATACAGGTACAACCGGTGTTGGTAATATTGGTGCTTCGGGTGCTGCATTTAACACAGTGTATGCTCAAGCAACCACAGCACTCTACGCTGACTTGGCAGAGAAATACACAGCCGATGCGGATTATGCTCCTGGAACTGTTTTAGTATTTGGCGGCACAGCCGAAGTCACAGTCAACGCTGTCGATTCAGACCGTAGAGTAGCTGGTGTAGTTTCTACTGATCCTGGATTTATAATGAATGAAGGATTAGAAAGCGAGTTTATTGCTAGTGTGGCCTTAACAGGACGAGTACCAACTTTGGTTATTGGTCCTGTTAAGAAAGGTGACTTAATGGTTGCTGCAGGACTAGGTCGTGCTCGTGCAGAAGCAGATCCGCGAGTTGGTACCGTAATTGGTAAAGCACTTGAGGACTTTGACGGCGCAGAAGGTACGATAGAAGTGGTAGTTGGACGCTTCTAACAGTAGCGATACTGTGAAAATAGGACTCTACGGAGTCCTATTTTTTTGACTAAATATTGTATTATTATGGATAGACTATGGCCTTAACTAGACCCCGTGCGGCACAAATATATAACCTAGATTACAAACAGGCAGTTAGAGCGGTTGCTGTGAGTAATGTTACTCTAGCAGGTGGCGCACCAAGTGTAGTAGATGGTGTAACTCTTTCTCTCAATGACCGTGTTCTATGTACAGGGCAAACAACCGGCAGTCAAAACTTAATTTATGTAGTAACTACTGTAGGGTCCGGATCAAACGGAACCTGGACAACAGCCACTGATGATAATACCACTGGCGAGTTAGACGCTGGTACTATTGTAATGGTTACAGAAGGATTAATCTATGCCGATACGCAATGGAAATTGATCACAGATAATCCTATCGTAATTGGGACCACTAGTTTATCTTGGACACAAAACTATTCAGCAAATTCAATATCAGCCGGCACAAGCAATGTGGTGGTCACATCAAACGCTAATGTTACAATAAGTTCTGCTGGCACACCCAATGTACTGACTGTAAGTTCAACAGGTATAGTTGTAGCTGGAACCGTGTCGGCAACTGGCAATATCACTGGGTCTTATATTTTAGGCAACGGCAGCCAATTAACTGGGTTACCTGCAACCTACGGAAATTCAAATGTAACCTCTTTATTGGTTGCGTTTGGTTCAAACACAATCAGTACCACTGGTACTGTAACAGCAGGTAATATTACAGGTGGCAATATTCTAACCGGTGGCTTGATATCTGCCACTTCAACAATCACCAGCACAGCCAACATTACCGGTGGTAATTTGTTAACTGGTGGGTTAATCAGTGCCGCTGGCAACGTAACAGGTGGTAATATTCTTACCGGTGGTATAATGAGTTCTGTCGGCAATGCCACACATGGCAATATTCTAACAGGTGGGTTGGTTAGCGTCACCGGTAATATCTACACCGGCAATATCCTGACCAACGGCTACTACTATGCCAATGGTGCTGTGTTTGGCGGCGGCGGCGGTGGTGGAACTCCAGGCGGGGCCAATACTCAAATACAGTACAACAACAACGGCACCTTTGGTGGGTCAGCGGCATTTACTTTTAACAATACTACAAATGCTATAACTACCACAGGAACATTCAGCGCCACAGCCAACATCACCGGTGGTAATATCTTAACCAACGGATTGATTAATGTAACGAACACCACCGCCAACACAATAACAACCACATTAACCAGTGGTGCAGATGCTAATTTTAATTTAACCGCACAAAACGGAGTAGCACAAAATTTAACCAACACAGAAGTTGCCAGATTTGGTATAAATCACGGTCCAAGCAACACTGGTTGGGATAGCTTTACACAATATATTCGTGGCAGTGCCTCTCAAAATGGCTACCAAACACTGTGGGCATCCAATACTCAAATTGCTACAATCAATTCCAGTGGAATACTAGTCACCGGTGTTACCAGTGCCACAGGTAACATCACTGGAGGTAATATTTTAACCGGCGGCGCCGTTAGCACAAGCGGAACAGTGACAGCCGCAAGTACTGTTGGTGGGGTTATTACTGGATCAAGTAGTTCTGTAACTGGCACTCAAACAGCAGCCTCAACTGTGGGTGGTGTAATCACCGGATCAAGTGCAAGTGTCAGTGGAACAGTAACAGCAGCCTCAACTGTGGGTGGTGTAATAACTGGTAGCTCTGCCAGTGTCAGTGGCAATGTAACAGCACTAAATCATTTTGGTACAAATTCAAGTGTAACTGGCACTCAAACAGCAGCCTCAAC
>Ga0208497_1000848_pt1 | contig 12501 bp, 17 predicted proteins | sample CryBogCBE25Aug07_FD_184555 | JGI IMG/M metagenome (GOLD analysis project Ga0208497, IMG submission 184555) | Freshwater microbial communities from Crystal Bog, Wisconsin, USA - CBE25Aug07 (SPAdes) | ecosystem: Environmental > Aquatic > Freshwater > Lake | place: Crystal Bog, Wisconsin, USA...
TCACTTCATGGACTTCATTAACGCCAACTCTGAATTGGAAATCGTCTTTGCGTGGTTCGTACCAAAAACGCTCCGGTTTGATAACAGCATCGCCATCCACAAATATGCGAGTTTCGGTGATCGCTTCCTTGTGCACATATTTCACTTCGTGCAATTCCTCGGTGCCGACTACAAAGGTAATCTGCACGGGAGGCCTATATGCGAACGTGCCGCCGATGATTAGGAAGGCAAGAATGGAAAGAAGTTGTAGAGCGGACAAGTAGCCTGAGTTGAAAAAGATATTCAGGAAGGCTCCCAAAATCCAGCCAATTGAGGAGGCTGACAACGCGATCTTTTTGGACTTTGAAGGTCCGATTCGGACGGTACTAATGATTCCTCCTCGCTTCATGGCTAAAGTTCATACTCGGAATAGTTCAAGCAATTCTGAACTATCTCGAGAAAAGGAAAATCCGCCGCGGTGACGGCGGATCCCTGACGAAGTCCTAACCGGACAGACAGGTGGGGGACTTCAGTTTCCCACCTGCTCTTATTTAAGCACGTTTGCAAAGGCTCGGCAAAGATCTATTCACGGTGTTGCTTCGGCTTTAACCCAATCTCCTCAAATCCAATCCGGTATGCACCAAATGAATTTACAGGCGCACCCGATGGATACCCAATCGCAAGTCCGGTTAGAAGTCGGTAATCACTCGAAACATCAAATTCGTTGCGTACTACGTCATCCCAGATGACGACGGCGCCTTGGGCGCAGGTGCCTAGCCCGTGTGCATGTGCGGACAAGATTAGATTCTCAATCATGAGTCCAGCATCGGAAGCTGACCAGATTCCCAAACTCTTGTGAATAAAGATGAAGAGCTCGGTCGGCGCACCAAAGAACTCATAATTCTTCGCCCATTGAGCATCGCGCTCCTTGCGGTCGCCACGTGCAACACCGATCGCGGAGTAGAGCTCGGCTCCGACGCGATTGGCGCGCGGTTTGAGTTCGGCAACATATGGCTTTGCGCTCAAACGATTGCTGGTAGGTAACCCGTAACGAGAAGTGATCAGTTTTAGTTTCGCAAGCCAATTGCCGTTACGACCTTTCGCAAGAGCATCCCAACGGCTTAAGAATTCGGCGCTGATGCGATCGCGTACCTCGCCTGTCGCGACTGCGATCTTGAAGGGGCGAGTATTTGACCAACTAGGTGCGGTGAGTGCGTCAGTCAATATCTGATCGAGGATCTCTTGGGGGACTGGCTTATCTTTGATGAAGTCGCGGGTGGTGCGACGCGAGGCTAAGAATTCGGAAACAGCGCGCGCGTCTAAATTACTTTTGTGGGGGTTCATGGTTGTTGCTTTCCTTAAATTAATTGTGCGTGTAAACCACAATTCCTGCGGCTATGAATTGCAAAGTGAAGGCTGCAGCGGTGAGGGCATGAAAGAGCTCGTGAAAGCCGAACCAGGTCCGAGAAAAATTAGGCTTCTTGATTCCGTAGATCAGACCACCAAGCGAGTAACAAAGTCCACCGAAAGCAATGAGCAGAAAGACAGCGACTCCACCATTGCGCCAGAACTGCGGCAGAAAGAAGACGGCGGCCCAGCCCAAGATTAAATAGAGAGGTACGTATAACCAGCGGGGAGCGTTGATCCAAAGAACGCGGAGTAGAGATGTCGCGATTGCGCCACCCCACACGATCGAGAGTAGAACGATGGCCTGGGTCTTATCGAGCAGGAAGATGGCAAAAGGTGTGTAGGTGCCAGCGATAAGGACGGTGATATTGGCATGATCGATGCGGCGCCAGACCTCTTTGGTCTTGGGCTTCCAGCCCACCCGGTGATAGAGGGCGCTGCCCGTGAAAAGGGTCACAGCGGCGAGGGTAAAGATGCCCAAAGCGATGCGGCCGCGCAATTTATCGGCCAGAGCGACCAAAACTAGGCCAGCGACCAATGAAACCGGGCTCATAATGAGGTGGATCAGGCCGCGCAGGCGCGGTTTTTGCAGGTCAGGGCGGCGATCTAGGAGCGAACTCACCTGACCAGCCTACGCGTTATTGGTGAAAAAGGAGTTTCGGCGTGTCGCAGAACGGGTGGGGGAGAGCAGGTCTATAAGGGGGCCCGTTTTGACCTCAAGGGGCCTCGCAAGATACCTTTCTCCTCTGCTCCTTTGAAGAATCGAGCTACCTCCGCTGCGCAATTTTTTGCAAAGCAATCGCATGTAGTTGGGCAACACACCCGACCGCGTGGGTCGGAGAGTAGAGCGTGGATACAGCGGAACAACGCACCACAATCGCACTAAAAATGTTTTAAAAATTTAGTAATGAACGAGTAGCAATAATTACGAACTGGAGACCGAAGTGCCAACAATTCAACAGCTGGTCCGCAAGGGTCGCGCTGAGAAGTCATCAAAGACGAGCACTCCTGCACTTAAAGGGAGCCCGCAACGTCGTGGTGTCTGTACTCGCGTTTACACAACAACCCCAAAGAAGCCTAACTCTGCGCTTCGTAAGGTTGCCCGTGTTCGTCTGACCAGTGGCATGGAAGTAACTGCATACATTCCCGGCGAGGGACATAACTTGCAGGAGCACTCAATCGTTCTCGTTCGTGGTGGTCGTGTAAAAGATCTTCCAGGTGTTCGCTACAAGATCATCCGTGGCGCACTTGATACCCAAGCAGTAAAGAACCGTAAGCAGGCTCGCAGCCGTTACGGTGCTAAGAGAGAGAAGAAGGCCTCCTAATGCCACGTAAAGGTCCCGTAACTAAGAACGCAGTAGTTCCAGATCCTGTTTACGACTCACAAGTTGTAACACAGTTGATCAACCGCGTATTGCTCGATGGCAAGCGCTCAACTGCTGAAAGCATTGTTTACGCTGCACTTGAGGGTGCTCGCACCAAGACAAACGGCGTTGATCCACTTATCACTTTGAAGCGCGCGCTCGATAACATCAAGCCAGCTGTCGAAGTTAAGTCACGCCGTGTCGGTGGAGCCACCTACCAGGTTCCAGTTGAAGTTAAGGCAGCACGTTCTTCTACTTTGGGTCTGCGCTGGTTGGTCGACTACTCACGCAAGCGTCGTGAGAAGTCAATGGCTGAGCGTCTTACCAACGAATTGATCGATGCAAGCAACGGTCTTGGTGCTGCTGTAAAGCGTCGCGAAGATACTCACAAGATGGCTGAAGCCAACAAGGCTTTCGCTCACTACCGCTGGTAAACCGACGTAACTAGAGATATTAAGGGGATCATTTAAGTGGCCGTAGATACAGCAATCGACCTCGCCAAGGTTCGCAACATTGGAATCATGGCGCACATCGACGCGGGCAAAACCACGACTACTGAGCGCATCCTTTTCTACACCGGTATCAATTACAAGATCGGTGAAGTTCACGATGGCGGCGCCACCATGGACTGGATGGAGCAAGAGCAAGAGCGCGGAATCACCATTACCTCCGCTGCCACCACATGTATGTGGAAGGGCAACTTGATCAACATCATTGATACACCTGGACACGTTGACTTCACCGTTGAGGTAGAGCGCTCACTGCGCGTACTCGATGGCGCTGTCTGCGTATTCGACGGTGTTGCTGGTGTAGAGCCACAGTCCGAAACTGTTTGGCGTCAAGCTGACCGCTACAACGTTCCTCGTATCTGCTTCGTTAACAAGTTAGACCGTACCGGTGCTTCCTTCGAGCGCTGCGTCGAGATGATCGGTTCACGTTTGAACGCGATCGCACTCGTTCTACAGATTCCAATTGGAATCGAATCTGACTTCATTGGCGTTGTCGATCTCATCGGCATGAAGGCTCTTACCTGGCGTGGAGAAACCCAAAAGGGTGAGGACTACACAGTCGAAGAGATCCCTGCTGACTTGGTCGAAAAGGCAAAGCAAGCACGTCACGACATGATCGAGACCCTTGCTGATGCAGATGATGAAGTAATGGAGAAGTACCTCGAGGGCGTAGAACTTTCAGAGGACGAGATCATCGCTGCAATCCGCCGCGCAACACTCGCTGACAAGTTGACTCCAGTTCTCACAGGCTCTGCCTTCAAGAACAAGGGCGTTCAACCAATGCTCGATGCTGTTAACCGTTACCTCCCAAGCCCACTTGATATTGCTGCGATTGTTGGTCACAAGTACAACAACGTAGAAGAAGAGGATTCACGTCAACCATCTGAGGCAGAGCCTTTCTCAGCTCTCGCATTCAAGATCATGACCGATCCACACCTCGGAAAATTGACCTTCGTGCGCATCTACTCTGGTCGCCTCGAGACTGGTTCATCAGTTCTCAACGCAACGACCGGTAAGAAAGAGCGCATCGGCAAGATCTATCAGATGCACGCTAACAAGCGTGAAGAGAAGGATTCAGCCGGCGCAGGAATGATCATCGCTGTTATGGGTCTCAAGGACACCACAACCGGTAACACTCTCTGCGATCTAGATAAGCCAATCATTCTCGAATCAATGGACTTCCCAGATCCAGTTATCTCGGTTGCTATTGAGCCAAAGACCAAGGCTGACCAAGAGAAGCTCGGTATCGCTATTCAGCGTTTGGCTGAAGAAGATCCAACCTTCCACGTTGAGTCAGATGAAGAGACTGGTCAGACCATCATCTCTGGTATGGGCGAACTTCACCTCGAAATTCTCGTTGACCGTATGCGTCGCGAGTTCAAGGTTGAGGCTAACGTCGGTAAGCCACAAGTGGCCTACCGCGAAACCCTCAAGAAGGCCGTTCCTCGCCACGACTACACACACAAGAAGCAATCTGGTGGTTCTGGACAGTTCGCAAAGATCCAGATCGCACTTGCTCCTCTCGAGGGCGCAGTAGATAAGCATTACGAGTTCGTCAATAAGATCACCGGTGGTCGTATTCCTAAGGAGTACATCCCATCAGTTGATGCCGGTTGCCAAGAGGCAATGCAGGCTGGTCCACTCGCTGGCTACCCACTTGTAGATGTTCAAGTAACTCTTACCGACGGTGCGTACCACGATGTTGACTCATCAGAACTCGCCTTCAAGATTGCCGGTATCGCTGGTTTCCGCGAGGCTGCAAAGCTCGCTGGTCCAGTTCTTCTCGAGCCAGTCATGAGCGTCGAAGTTGTTACCCCAGAAGATTTCATGGGAGATGTAATCGGCGATCTCAACTCTCGTCGCGGACAGATCCAATCCATGGACGAGCGCTCCGGTGCTCGCGTCGTTAAAGCTGTTGTTCCACTGTCAGAGATGTTCGGCTATGTCGGAGATCTCCGTTCACGAACACAAGGTCGCGCAAGCTACAGCATGCAATTTGATTCGTATGCCGAGGTCCCAGCCGCGGTCGCTAAGGAAATCATCGCGAAAGTTCGCGGCGAGTAACTAACAACAACCCAAAAATGCTGGTTCTAACAGGGGCTAGCAAAGAAAAACAGGAGGATAAAAGTGGCAAAAGCCAAGTTCGAGCGGAATAAGCCGCACGTCAACATCGGCACCATCGGGCACATCGATCACGGTAAGACCACTCTTACCGCTGCTATCTCAAAGGTGTTGCACGATAAGTACCCAGATGTAAACCCATTCACACCTTTCGATCAGATCGATAAGGCACCTGAAGAGCGTCAACGCGGTATCACAATCTCGATCGCACACATCGAGTACCAGACCGAGAAGCGTCACTACGCTCACGTTGACTGCCCAGGCCACGCCGACTACATCAAGAACATGATCACCGGAGCTGCCCAGATGGACGGCGCGATTCTTGTTGTTGCTGCAACTGACGGACCAATGCCTCAGACCAAGGAGCACGTTCTCCTTGCTCGCCAAGTTGGCGTTCCATCAATCGTTGTTGCTCTTAACAAGTCTGACATGGTCGACGATGAAGAAATTCTTGAGCTCGTTGAGATGGAAGTTCGTGAACTTCTCTCCAAGTACGAGTTCCCTGGCGATGACACACCAATCGTCCGTATCTCAGCTCTTAAGGCTCTCGAAGGAGATCCAAAGTGGGTTGAGGCTCTTATCGGTCTCATGGACCAGGTTGATGCGTACATCCCACAGCCTGAGCGTGAAGTTGATAAGCCATTCTTGATGCCAGTAGAAGACGTCTTCACAATCACCGGTCGCGGAACTGTAGTAACCGGTCGTATTGAGCGCGGTATCGTCAAGGTCAACGAAGAAGTTGAAATCGTCGGTATCCGTCCAACATCACAGAAGACCACTGTTACAGGCGTTGAAATGTTCCGTAAGTTGCTTGACGAGGGTCAGGCTGGCGAGAACGTCGGTCTCCTCCTCCGTGGAACAAAGCGTGAAGATGTAGAGCGCGGTCAGGTTGTTGTTAAGCCTGGTTCGATCACACCTCACACAGAGTTCACAGCATCTGCATACATCCTTTCAAAGGATGAAGGCGGACGTCACACACCATTCTTTAACAACTACCGTCCACAGTTCTACTTCCGTACAACTGACGTGACCGGTGTTGTAACACTTCCAGCAGGTACCGAGATGGTCATGCCTGGCGATAACACTGAGATGGACGTTGTTCTCATCCAACCAATCGCTATGGAAGATGGACTTCGCTTCGCTATCCGCGAAGGTGGCCGCACCGTTGGTGCTGGTCGCGTCATCAAGATCAATAAGTAGTAACTAGTAGTACCTCCTCCTGTTCGGATGGGGCGGCGTAAAAACCGCCCCATCTAGGAAGAGAAGCAGGACAGCTCGGAAGAATTTTTAGAAGCAGTAACTAGATAAAAGGAGAAAGACGATGGCGGGACAAAAGATCCGCATTCGGCTCAAGGCTTACGACCACGAAGTGATCGACACATCGGCGAAGAAGATCGTCGAGACCGTCGAGCGCACTGGTGCAACTGTCGCAGGTCCCGTTCCGCTGCCAACAGAGAAGAACACCTTCTGTGTCATTCGCTCTCCCCACAAGTACAAGGACAGCCGCGAACATTTCGAGATGCGCACGCATAAGCGCCTCATCGACATCATCGATCCAACACCTAAGACTGTTGATTCTTTGATGCGTCTTGATCTTCCTGCTGGCGTCGACATCGAGATTAAGCTCTAAGGAGACCTGACAATGACAACAACGCAATCACAGGGCGCTGCCATCAAGGGAATCTTGGGCAAGAAGCTCGGTATGACTCAGGTCTTCGATGCAAATAACAAGATCGTTCCCGTAACGGTTATTGCAGCTGGTCCAAATGTCGTCACACAAATTCGCACCGTCGAGAACGATGGTTACACGGCGGTTCAATTGGCATTCGGTGCCGTTGATCCTCGCAAGGTAACAAAGCCTGAGGCTGGTCACTTCGCCAAGGCCGGCGTTACCCCACGCTCTGATGTCGCTGAACTCCGCACATCAAACGTCTCTTCTTATTCAGTTGGTCAAGAGCTCAATGCAGATGTATTCGCTGCGGGCGAGCTTGTCGATGCAACTGGAACTTCCCGCGGTAAGGGATCTGCTGGTGTTATGAAGCGCCACGGATTCTCTGGTCTCGGAGCCTCTCACGGTGTTGACCGTAAGCACCGTATGTCAGGTTCGATCGGTAACCGCACAACCCCAGGTCGCGTATTTAAGGGAAAGCGCATGATGGGTCGTATGGGTGTTGACACCGTTACAACTCAGAACCTTCTCATCCACGCAATCGACACAGAGAAGAACCTCATCTTGATTCGTGGCGCCGTCCCAGGTGCAACGAATTCAACAGTCTTCATCCGCTCTGCAGCGAAGAAGGCTGTCTCAGAAACCATTAATACAAAGGCAGGTGCATAAGCCATGGCATTGACTATCGATATCAAGAGCCCTGATGGCAAGAAGGTTGGCGACGTCACCCTTCCATCAGAGATCTTTGATGTGCAGGCTAACGTGCCTCTCATTCACCAGGTTGTAGTTGCGCAACTCGCAGCTGCTCGCCAAGGAACCGCCAAGACCAAGACTCGTGGCGAAGTATCTGGTACCGGTAAGAAGCCTTTCGCTCAGAAGGGAACAGGTCGCGCTCGTCAGGGTTCCGTCCGTGCTCCTTTGCAGCGTCACGGTGGTGTCTCACATGGTCCAGTACCTCGTAAGTACGATCAACGCACCCCAAAGAAGATGATCGCAGCTGCTCTCAAGGGCGTGCTCTCTGATCGTCAACGCGAAGATCGTATCCATGTTGTTTCAAGCATCACCGATGCTCCAACAACCAAGGGCGCTATCTCCGCAGTTCGCCAATTTTCAGATCGCAAGAACCTTCTCGTCGTGCTTTCACGTAGCGAGGACATCGCATGGCGTTCACTGCGCAATGCCGAGAACTTGCACCTGATCGTCAACGATCAACTCAACGCTTACGACATCTTGGTATCTGATGATGTCGTCTTCTCAGAGAGTGCGATCCGCGAATTCATCGCCGGCCCAGCAAAGGCAGCTACTGCAGTTGCTCGTGAATCAGAAGTAGAGGTGTCCGCATGAAGGACCATCGCGACGTACTCCTAGCACCAGTTGTCTCCGAAAAGGCTTATGGCCTGCTCGATGAGAACAAGTACACCTTCTTGGTGGCTAAGGATTCAAATAAGACAGAGATCAAGATCGCTGTCGAAAAGGTTTTCAATGTAAAAGTCATCAGCGTTAACACCATGAACCGCCAGGGCAAGCGCAAGCGCACCCCTAAGGGTTTTGGTAAGCGCAATGACACCAAGCGTGCGATCGTGCATGTGGCTGCCGGTGACCGTATCGACATCTTCGGAGGACCTGTTTCCTAAGGGGACCAGGACTAGAAGAAGAAGAGGAAGATAAAAAATGGCCCTACGTAAACTTAAGCCGACCACACCTGGTCAGCGCGGCGCGAGCGTTCCTGATTTCAAAGAGATCACACGCACAACCCCAGAGAAGTCATTGGTTCGCCCAATTCACTCTAAGGGTGGCCGTAACGCATCAGGCAAGATCACCGTTCGCCACCAAGGCGGCGGACACAAGCGCGCCTACCGTCTCATCGATTTCGTTCGTAACGATAAGGATGGCATTCCAGCAAAGGTTGCCCATATCGAGTACGACCCAAATCGCACCGCTCGTATTGCCCTCCTTCACTATGCAGATGGCGAGAAGCGTTACATCATCGCTCCTGCAAAGTTGAACCAAGGCGACAAGATCGAGAATGGCCCATCTGCTGATATCAAGCCTGGCAATAACTTGCCACTGCGCAATATTCCAGTTGGAACCATGATCCACGCGATCGAACTACGCCCAGGTGGAGGAGCGAAGATCGCTCGTTCAGCAGGAGCCGGAGTTCAGCTCGTTGCAAAGGATGGCCCATACGCACAACTTCGTATGCCATCAGGTGAAATTCGTAACGTCGATGTCCGTTGCCGCGCAACGGTTGGTGAAGTCGGAAACGCCGAACAATCAAACATTAACTACGGAAAAGCTGGCCGTATGCGTTGGAAGGGCAAGCGCCCAACCGTCCGCGGTGTTGTTATGAACCCAGTCGATCACCCACACGGTGGTGGAGAAGGTAAGACATCCGGTGGTCGTCACCCAGTGTCACCTTGGGGTCAGCCAGAGGGCCGTACTCGCAAGAAAAAGGCGAGCGATGCACTCATTGTCCGTCGTCGTAAGTCGAATAAGAAGCGATAGGGGAGCGACTACAAATGCCACGTAGTTTAAAAAAGGGTCCATTCGTGGACGGTCACCTTCTCAAGAAGGTTGATGATCAGAATGCGAAGAACACCAAGGTTGTTATCAAGACTTGGTCACGTCGCTCCATGATCATTCCTTCAATGATCGGTCACACCATCGCTGTACACGACGGTCGCAAGCACGTACCAGTATTTATTACCGAGAACATGATTGGTCACAAGCTCGGAGAGTTCTCTCCAACTCGTACCTTCAAGGGACACGTCAAGGATGATCGGAGAGCTTCTCGTGGCTAATACACCAAAAGCAACCAATCCGACTGACGCTCTCGTTGCTCAGGCTGTCCTGCGCAACACTCGCGTAACACCTCAGAAGGCTCGTCGCGTCATTAACTTGATCCGCGGAGAGCGCGCTGACATTGCACTCACAACTTTGAAGTTCGCTCCTCAGGAAGTCGGTGCAGATCTCTACACCCTTCTCAATTCAGCGATCAACAATGCTAAGCAGAAGAGCCCATCACTTCGTGATGCATCTGAGCTTTACATCGTCGAGGCTCTCGTTGATGAGGCGCCAACCCTCAAGCGTTTCCGTCCACGTGCACAAGGCCGCGGCTTCCAGATCTTGAAGCGCGCCAGCACATTGACTTTGGTTGTTTCAACCGATCGCTCTTATCGCCCACACGGTCTCAAGAAGGTCGTTAACGCGAAGGCAAATCCAAATAAGACTGTGATTGCTAAGCCAGAAGTTGGTGCAGTTGCTCCGGCTAAAAAGGCCGCTGCGAAGAAGGCTGCTGCACCAAAGGCTGCGCCAATTGAAGAAGTCGCAGTTGCAGCAGAAGGGCAGGCCGAGTAAATGGGTCAAAAAGTAAATCCACACGGCTTCCGTCTGGGAATCACAACTGAGTTCAAATCTCGTTGGTATGCAGACAAGCTTTACAAGGATTATGTGAAGGAAGATATCGAGATCCGTCGCATGATGAGCAAGGGCATGGAGCGCGCAGGCGTTTCACGTATCGAAATCGAGCGCACACGCGAGCGTGTACGTATCGATCTCTATACCGCACGCCCAGGTATCGTCATCGGCCGTCGCGGTACCGAAGCAGATCGCATCCGCCAGGATCTTGAGAAGCTCACCGGTAAGCAAGTTCAGCTCAACATCCTCGAGGTCAAGAACCCTGAGATCGATGCGCAACTTGTTGCCCAGGGAATCGCTGAGCAGCTCTCTGCTCGTGTCTCTTTCCGTCGCGCTATGCGTAAATCAATGCAGTCAGCCCTGAAGGCCGGCGCTCAAGGTATTCGTGTTCAATGTGGTGGTCGTCTTGGTGGAGCTGAAATTGCTCGCTCAGAGTTCTACCGCGAGGGTCGCGTTCCACTTCACACACTTCGTGCGGATATCGACTATGGCTTCTACGAGGCCCACACCACCTTCGGTCGTCTAGGCGTAAAGGTCTGGATCTACAAGGGCGAAGTCATCGAATCCCGCGCAGAGCGCGCCGCATCAGCACTCGCTGCAGCCCGCGCCCCAAAGCCAAGTCGTCCAGCAAATCGTCAACAACGCGCACCTCGTGCTGAAGTAACTTCTTCAACACCAGCATCTCGCGCCGCTGTTGATGCAGCCCCAGTAGCAGCTCCTGTTGCAACTGAGGTCCCAGCGGAAGGAGCGGCTGAATAAATGTTAATTCCACGTCGCGTAAAGCACCGTAAGCAGCACCACCCAAAGCGGGCTGGTATGTCTAAGGGTGGCACCGTCGTTTCATTTGGTGACTTTGGCATTCAGGCTCTCGAGCCTGCATATGTAACAAACCGCCAGATTGAGGCAGCGCGTATTGCAATGACCCGTCACATCAAGCGTGGTGGAAAGGTTTGGATCAACATCTATCCAGATCGCCCACTTACCAAGAAGCCTGCTGAAACACGCATGGGTTCCGGTAAGGGATCACCTGAGTGGTGGATTGCAAACGTAAAGCCAGGACGCGTTATGTTTGAAATCTCTGGAGTTTCAGAAGATATCGCTACCGAGGCTATGACTCGTGCGATTCACAAGTTGCCAATGAAGTGCCGTGTAGTACGTCGGGAGGAGTTCTAATGTCTAATATCGTGACAGCAGAGCAGCTTCGTGCGCTCTCCACAGACGAACTAGCTATCAAACTGCGCGAATCGAAGGAAGAACTCTTCAACCTTCGCTTCCAGGCAGCAACAGGTCAATTAGAGAACCACGGTCGTCTGACTGCGGTCCGTAAAGAGATTGCGCGTATTTACACAATCTTGCGTGAGCGTGAGCTCGGAATTGGAGGCGCAGCGTGAGCGAGCTAAATAACGAGCGCGGATTCCGCAAGACTCGTGAAGGAATTGTCACTAGCGACAAGATGGATAAGACCGTCGTAGTTGCTATTCAGACCCAGACCAAGCATGGTGTTTATTCAAAGGTCATGTCCCGCTCTAACAAGCTCAAGGCACATGACGAGAACAACACCGCTGGTGTTGGCGATCGCGTACTACTCATGGAAACTCGTCCACTATCGGCAACCAAGCGTTGGCGTGTAGTCGAGATCCTCGAGAAGGCTAAGTAAGGGGTATCGAAAAATGATTCAACAAGAATCCAGACTTCGTGTCGCGGATAACACCGGTGCTAAGGAACTCCTCTGCATCCGTGTTCTCGGTGGCTCCTCACGTCGCTACGCCGGTATCGGTGACATCATCGTCTGCACCGTCAAGGATGCTATTCCTGGTGGTCAGGTCAAGAAGGGTGAGGTCGTCAAGGCCGTCATCGTTCGCACAGTTAAGGAGAACCGTCGTCCTGATGGTTCATATATCAAGTTTGATGAGAACGCAGCAGTTATCTTGAAGGCAGATGGCGAGCCTCGCGGCACCCGTATCTTCGGACCAGTTGCTCGTGAACTTCGTGACAAGCGTTTCATGAAGATCATCTCGCTCGCGCCGGAGGTGCT
>Ga0208497_1000857_pt1 | contig 12433 bp, 14 predicted proteins | sample CryBogCBE25Aug07_FD_184555 | JGI IMG/M metagenome (GOLD analysis project Ga0208497, IMG submission 184555) | Freshwater microbial communities from Crystal Bog, Wisconsin, USA - CBE25Aug07 (SPAdes) | ecosystem: Environmental > Aquatic > Freshwater > Lake | place: Crystal Bog, Wisconsin, USA...
CCCTGGTGGCGGTATGCCCCCACCCCCAATGTAAACAGGAGTAATCATGGATTTATATAAACCCAGAGGTAATTCTCAACCACGTAGACCTACCGACAACAATCAAAAGAATGGCGTTGTAATCAACACACCACGTTATTCACAATTTGGTGGATTGTCTGGAGCTACAAAAGCATCAATGAACGGTATGCGGGTAGAGAAACCAGCAGACGGTAAAAAAGTAATTTAATAACGGTAAGAGGGTAACAAAATGTCTTTAGAAAATCTTTCCTTAGAAGCACGAGATGAGTTAGCTAGTCTGGCTCAAACACTTGCGGAAAATCCAGATACACGCAAAGATTTTTTGCGTATGACCAAGAAGGTCAAGCCTGGTATGCCTATCCCTGAGTTGGATATTGAGGAACACACCAACAGAGCAATCACTGCATCTGACCAACGTGTGCAAGCCTTAGAAGCCAAACTCAGAGAAAGAGATGCTCAAGCTGAATTGGAAAAGCGCAGACAAAACCTTGTAAAAAAAGGAATCAGAGCTGAAGACATTCCAGAAGTCGAAAAAATCATGCTTGAGAAACAAATCCCAAGCCATGACACGGCTGCTGAATACTTTGAATATATGAGACAGGCTGCGAAGCCAACTCCATCTGGATACAATCCTTCTGCTATTCGCCAGTTTGACCTTGGCAAGTATCAGAAAGACCCAAGGGGAGCAGCGCAGCAAGAAGCGGTTAAGGCTTTTGCAGAAATCAGAAAGTCTAATCGTCCAATCGGTTTGTAAAAGAGGGTGTAATTTGTCAGGGCAGAGATGCCCATCTTTAAGGAGCTAATATGGCTATAGGTGGTGGAATTCTGCCCCAGACAGGTAGTTCGCAATTCAATGAGTTAACTTACGTTACTCGGAGAGCGTTCATTCCTAAACTGGTTGTGCAGTTATACAACAGCACGCCTCTAATGGCAGCGTTGATTGCAAACAGTCAACAAGCCAGTGGTGGTGTATCTTCAGTAACTGTACCTGTTCAGGGTGCACAGTTTGTTAATGCACAGTGGTCTGACTACTCTGGCTCTTTTGCCCAGCCGTCAGTACAACAAGGTGCTTATAACGCTGAATACGACCTCAAGTTGATGATTTCTCCTGTACCGTTCCTCGGTATGGAAGGTGTTGCTCAACAAGACGCTGCAATCATTCCATTGATTGAAGCACGTATGAATGACGCAACCAACGTGATGATGGATGCAATGGCAACAGCCTTGTACAACAACACGACCAACAATCAACAGTTTATTGGTTTACCAGCAGCTATTGATGACGGTACTGGTGGCGCAACTTACCAAACAACTTACGGTAACATCAACCGTAACACCTATACATGGTGGCAGTCTAAGGTTTACAACGCAGGTAACGTAAACCCAACAAGACAAAACATTCTTCAGTACATTTCTGGAACAGTTAAGCGTGGCGCAGAAATGCCTTCGTTTGGTGTTTGCGGATTTGGTACTTGGACATTACTTGCTCAAGACTTTGTAGGTCAAGAGCAATACGTTATCACTCCAGGCTCTGGCTTTGACGGTGATAGCAATGGTCCTCAAGCAGCTTTCAGAGCATTGATGGTTGCTGGTGTTCCAATTTATCCAGACCCATATTGCCCAGAAGGCACTGTGTACTTCCTGAACACTAACTATCTTAGCTTGTACATTCACGAGCAAGGTTCATTTGTGTTTACAGGATTTGAGTCCACACTTCCAAATTGGCAAATTGGTTATGTAGGTGCTGTTCTTATGATTGCTGAATTGGTGTCTGTAAAGCCCAAGTCAATGTCTAAGATTAACAACTACAACTACCTCTCACTGTAAGGAGTAATGACAAATGGCTTTAGCTCTAAATAAAATTATCCTTGCAAACGCAGTTGCTAATACGCCTGGTGCGTATTTGACAATTACGACTACACCTGCAACTACTGTTGGAAACGTAGTTCCTGCTGGTATGTACATTGTGTTCCCAACAGCTAACGTAACTATTCAAGCTACATCTGCTGTTAACACAAACGGTAACATCACTGCAGTTTCTACTGTTCTTGCGAACAACACTGGTGGCATGATTATTTCTGACGGTGTTAACGTGTTTGCAAACTCTTCTGTAACCAATGCTACAGTCACATTGTTGACCGTATCTGGTGGTCAGACTGTTTCTGGTACTTACAACGCATCTTAAGGAGTAACAAATGGCTAATCCCGATTCAGTCAGTCAGTATTACCTGGATTCGTTTGGGAGTGGTCGTATTGGTTCTGCCACCTCAGTATCATTGGCAACTGTAGCTAACGCTGTAGTTACCATACCAATCTTGAATGGTGGTTTGACAAACTCTGGAAACGTTACAGGTTCTGGCTCTGTTATTGTCCGTAGAGTTACGGTTAACAATCCTACAGGTAACGTTTCTGCTGCTTATGTTTCTATTACTACAAGTAATGATGGTAACGCCAGTAATGCGGTAGTTGCCAACGTTGCTCTCAGTAATTTAACTGCTGCGGGTTTATACCAAGACTTAACCGTTGCAACGCCCTATAGCACTAAAAATGCTATTACAGGAAATTTAACCCAAGCCTTATATGTAAACGTAAACGTTGCGAGTGGAAACTCAAATACGGCTTCGTTACAAGTGTATGGTGACGTAGTTACATTCTGATGTACGTTGTTGTAACCAATCGTAGTAACACCGAATTAACCATTGGTTATGACGGTGTTATGTATGATTTCAAAAAAAATGTTCCCGTTCGTATCCCAATAGATGGCGCAGTCCGTTTATTTGGGTACAGACTGGAAGACAGAGAACACATATTAGTGCGCTATGGATGGATAAAACTACATAGCGAACTAGAAGAAGGACTTAAGCTACTCGACAAGTTTGAAATAACTGTTGATATGCCAAACCAGAACAGCTCATTACCCTCGGCTGTAGGCGTAGTACCCCTTCGTCTTGAAAGAGGCGTTGGGGGAAAATCCTCTGAAAAACGGGTAGCTTAACAATGGATGCTTCATGGCAACGCTCAATGATTACCTCACACAAGTTGAAAATTTGTTGCATGACTCCACAAACGTCTTTTGGACGCAGAATCAGCTAACAACTTATATCAACGAAGCCAGAACCCAGTTGGTTAGAGATACTGGGTGTCTTCGTACCATTCAGAATACGTCTACTCCAATAACGTCTTCTAATCCGTATAACAGCACAAACACAAATACCACACCAGCCACAAGCTGGGTTGCTAATACTGCGGTATCTGCTGGTCAATATGTATTTAGTAATATTTACATTTACCAGTACCAAACATCTGGAACGTCTGGTTCTACTGCACCTGCGTACCCAACAGGAACAAACATATTTCCCCCGTCTACAGCATTTGCAGACGGAACTGCAACTTTGTTATATGTACAAAATGCTGAAATTATCCCATTTGCTGCACTACCTAACGGAATTAACACGGTTGATGTTCTCAATATCAATCTGTATTGGGGTAATAGCCGTATACCTATGCGGTATCTTCCTTGGTCTGACTTCACTGCTCAACTTCGTTATTGGCAAAATTACATAGGCAGACCTATTTGTTTTTCTGTTTACGGTCAACAACAAATATACATTGCTCCTGTACCTGACCAGTCTTACTATATTGAGATGGACACAGTTATATTGCCAACTGCATTGTCCATAACTTCACCCAATACTGTAGATTCAATTATTGACCCGTGGAATACGGCTATTCAATATTACGCAGCTTACAAAGCCAAGTTTTACGAACAAAGCTATGGAGAGGCTGAAATATTCCAACAACAATACAATAAAAAAGTGTTAAATGTACTCAACAGTACATACACCAGGAGAATCCCTAACCCCTACAGTAGTGGAGGTTGAGGATGGCATCAGCCGAGCAAAAAAAGTCTTATGCAATTGTTAAGCAGTTTAAAGGTTTAAATACCAAAGCTAACCGCACTGCTATAGACAAAGATGAGTTTAATTGGATAGAAAATGCCATGCCTATAGGGTTTGGCAACATCAAAATAACTCCAACATCATCTGCAGTATCAAACGTAGGTAATGTAGCAGTTGTTTTTTCTAACACGGTTAGTTATTTAACATCTGCTAACGTGACTGATGACTACATTATTGCGTCAGAAACTAACGGTCAAATGGAATATTTTGACTTAGCTACTTCAACTTTAGGAAATGTTGCGGTAGCAGGTACATTTTCATCATCTGGTGTTAGTGCAGCTCAATATCAAAACACAAACGTATTTATAGGTGACCCATCTAAGGGTTTGTACTCATGGGATGGTAATAACGTAGTGTCTATTGGTGCTGTGGGTGTTATTGCAATAACTAACCCTGGTACTGGATATACAAGTGCACCTAACGTTACTATTTCTGTTCCTAATCAAACAGGTGGTAAACAAGCTACAGCAGTAGCAACCACTACAACAGCTAATACGGTCAGCAGTATTCTTTTGACCAACGCAGGTAGTGGATACACTTCTCAACCAACAGTGACCATTACTGGTGGAGGTGGTGCTAACGCTACAGCAATAGCTCAACTGGTGACCTTTGCAACTGGTACGGTATCTGTGCAAGTCAACAATGGAGGCACAGGATACGGCACTAGCGGTTCTCTTTACGTAACCTTTAGCGGAGGCGGCGGGTCAGGAGCAAATGCGTCTGCAGTCATTTCTGGTAACGTTATTACCCAGGTTATTATGAATAACGTAGGGTCAGGGTATACAAGTGCACCAACAGTCAGTATTGGAGGCTCTGGAACAGGTGCAAACATTACTGCTACTGTCAACACGAACGGTATTGTGGATGTGGCAACTTTTTCAGGAAGAGTTTGGGTGGCAGCGGGGCGTACAGTTTACGCATCTTCTTCCGTATCACCCACAGACTTTACTTCTGTATCTGCAGTAGCTTTTAACTTAACAGACTCTACTTTGCACGGCAATATACAAGCATTATTGTCTGCTAACAACTTTTTATACGTTTTTGGAGATGACTCTATTAACGTGTTTTCTAATTTACAAGTTACATCTACGGGCGCAACTGTATTTACAAATACCAACGTATCTGCGTCTATAGGTTCTAAACGTATTTACGCCATATTTCCGTACTTCCGTTCTGTGTTATTTATGAACGATTACGGTGTATATGCTCTTGTAGGTTCTACAACAACCAAGATTTCAGACCCTCTTGATGGTATTTTCCCCTATATTGACTTTACAAAGCCTATAACAGCTGGTCAGGCATTGTTAAATAACATTCTCTGTGCTGTATTTAACTTTTATGTTAACTCCAGCTGTCCTTATGGTTCTGGTGGGTCTAGGTATATACAAGCAGTGTTTTTTGAAAAGAAATGGTTTATTACCAGCCAGGGGACGTTGCAATATGTTACTTCTGCGCCCCTATCTGGAAAAATAAACCTTTACGGTACACAATCTAATGCTTTGTACCAACTTTATGCTAACAATACAAGTGCAGTTAACAGTTATATACAGACTGCGTTGATGGATATGGGTGACCCCATAAGAACCAAGCAAGCGTTAAAATTTGCGGTAGAAGCTACGTTAACTCAGGGCGGTAACTTTAGCGTAACTGTGGACAGTGAGACGGGTTCTAGTAGCCCGTATGTTCTTTCTAATTCTACGGCAACGTGGATAAACAATAGTAATAATGCAATAGGGTGGACTAATTTTTCTAGTCAAACAATTGCGTGGTTGTTGCAGTCTGGCTATTTCTTATATAAGTCAGATGCTGCACAATATGGAAAGTATTTAGGGTTAACAATGACTTCTAGCAATCCTGCTTTTACTGTTAACACATTTGAATTTGAACATGAATTAAGAGTGAGGTTCTAATATGTCTGGCGTACCTTATACATTTGCAAGTGCAACATCATCAATACCGCTATCAGAGTTAGATACAAACTTTGCTACGCCTGTGACTATAGGAACAACATCAGTTGCTCTTGGAAACACAGTTACTACGCTTGCTAACGTAGCTCTTGCTAACGTAACTATTAGTAGTGTGGCTTCTGGCATACCTAATAATTTTCTTGCAAATAGTTCGGTAACTATTGGTAATACATCTGTTGCTCTCGGAAATACGGTTACAAGCCTTGGTAATGTGACGCTTACAAATGTGACTATACAGGGGGGTACAAGTAACGTAAGTACAAATTCTATTGTTAACGGTACATCTAATGTTTCTATAGCAAGTGCTAATGGTGCTGTTACGATGGTAACAAATGGCAATACTGCGGTAACAATAGATACATCTCAAAACGTGGGTGTAGGTGTTACTCCTAGTGCTTGGGTGTCAACGCAAAAAGCGATTCAAATTGGAGCTTCTGGTTCAATTAATGGGGGAACAAATACTTCTCAAGTGTTGGTATCTTCAAACCGCTATTACAACGGCACAAACGATATTTACATTAACACCAACTATGCCGCTGCCTATCAACAATTAAATGGCGTACACAGTTGGTATACAGCAGCATCAGGAACTGCTGGTAATGCTATTACATTTACCCAAGCAATGACACTAAGTAATAGTTCATATTTGCAAACGGGTTCGGGATATAACCCTGGCGGTTCTTATCACGCTTTAACCGCAAATAATTCTGGAACTTTTGCAATATTTGCAGGGAGTTCTTATTCATCAGGTGCAACCAATAACTTTTCAGCCGCAATAGCAAACGCAGATACAACTGGAGCTAATACAGCATCAGCATCTGTTTTATATTTGCAAAAAAATGGAGGTACAGGTCGTTCTTTAAATGCCGCAGGTACAGTAAATCAATCTGGTGCTGACTATGCTGAATATATGACCAAGGCGGGTGATTTTATTATTAACAAAGGTGACGTTTGCGGTATAGATGTAAATGGTAAATTAACAAATGTATTTGCAAATGCAATAAGTTTTGTAGTTAAATCTACAAACCCTGGTCTTGTTGGTGGCGACACATGGGGTTCTCATTTAACTGCACCAACAAAGCCAACAGAACCAACAAGAAAAGATGAGTCTGATGAGCAATGGGCTACTATTGAAGCAAACTATCAAACAGAACTTACTCAATATAATACCGCTTTATCATCCTTTAATGCAGATGTAGAAACTGCCAGAGCGTTGGTAGACAGAATTGCATTTAGTGGTCAAGTTCCAGTCAATGTAACAGGTGCATCTGCAGGGCAATATATTGTTCCAGTTGCAAAACAAGACGGATCTATTGGCGGTGAAGCAGTATCAGAATCTGCAATGACACTTCAACAGTATATGCAATCAGTTGGTAAAGTTATATCTGTAGTTAACAACTTGACAACAATAATTGTAAAAGTGGCTTAAATGGAATTACAACAAATCTTTGACATAGTAGTAACTATTGCAGCGTTTCTTGCAGGATGGGTACTTAACAACATTACTAAGGCTATAGAACGTTTAGATTCAGATGTTCGTGCTATGCCTAGAGACTATGTAACAAAAGAAGACTATCACAGAGATATAGACGAAATTAAAGATATTTGTAAGCAGATATTTAACAAGTTAGATAACAAGGCAGACAAAAGTTGAACTTTGATGATTTATCATATGTTGAATTTGGTGATTTAGAAGGTCTTAAACGGTTTGAGTTTGAGAACTATCTACAGCATCAGTTATTCTTTCAGACTTTAATTAGTAAGGGAATAGCTACGCCTTTTTATCCTATAGAAGATATAGACCCATCTAACATTGATGACTGGTTACTTATACACAACCAGATGCACGAGTCTTTAGCTAACATCTTGTACCTCAACAATCCTTTTCAATTGCTAGACGCAGACTTTAACGTAGAAGATGATTTCTATGATTGGATAGGCGTACATAATGACATACATACGCAAATAGCTACTGCGTTGGGAGTTAACTAATGGCAACAGCGGCAAGAGTCCTTGAAGGCGACAATATAGAGCAACAGGCTGCCCAACTGCCACAAGAGGTATCTCATTGGCAAAAAGGTAGTGATGGGACTATGTATTTGATTGATGATAAAACTGGTGCGGTTTTAGATTCTCAATCAGGTGGTGGTTTTTTAAATCAAATCCTCAGTAATCCTACCGCTATTGCTGAAATAGCTGCGGCTGCTGCAATACCTGGCATGGCAGAGGCATTAGCTCCGTCTATAGCTAGTGCTTTAGGAGTCTCTTCTGCAACTGCAACTGCTATTGCTGGAGCAACATTACAAGCTGGGGCGCAGGTGGCTGCAGGTGTTCCTCTTGACACAGCTATACAAAACGCTGCTATTGGTACAGTTGTCAGTACAGGTGCTAATGACGCAGCAAAAGCACTTATTTACGAAGGTGGAAACCAAAACGCAGTAAACGCATTAACTTCTGGTGTTGCTGGGGCGGTCAAGACTGCAGCACAGGGTGGTAATCCATCACAAATACTTGAAAACGCTACTGCAGGTGCAGCGGGTTCTTTATCTGCATCTACTGCACAAGCACTGGGAGCTGGTCAACCTGTAGCCACGGCTGTAGGGGGCGCAGTGGGCGGTGCAACAGAGGCGGGTGGCAATGCCATATCTGCACTCAGCGGATTAGCTTCTGGATATTCATCTGGAACATCTGCAGAGGAAGCGGCAGCACAAAAAGCAGCAGCAAGAGCAGATACTAGAGCAGCAAATGCAGAGTCTGATTTTAGAGTTAGTGAAATACTTGCTCAAAATCAAGCAGCGCAAGGTATTCCTCCCACAGATACAGGCACAACTGCGTTGCCATCTACGCCAACAACCCCTGGTTCACCTGCAGATTTAAATGCTGTTACGGTTACTGCGCCCAGATTACCCGCAGATTTAGGTGTAACAAATTTACCTGCAACGCCTCCTAATCAGAATCTACCAAGTGCACAATTACAGCCAGTTACGATTAAGGCACAAAAAGACCTGGGCGTTACTGAATTGCCTGATGTTTTAATTACGGGTTCTCGTCAACCTGATTTAGGTAATGTTGATATTTCAGCATCTCGTCAACCAGATACAGGAATTGTTCCAACTACAACACAAACACCTGGTGGTTCTGTACAAGAACCGTACAATCCTGGGTTGTTTATTTACGGAAATGCACCTAAAGCGTTAAATACAAACTTAGGTAGTTTGCCTATAGGCGGTACTAGCGCAGCAACAACGGGTACAACGTCTAGCACAACTGGTGGTGAACCTGGTGGAACAGAATTAGACCCCAGCACGGGGAAAGCACCGCAATTGGTTTGGGGGGATAAATATTCATCTTTGAAAGAAGGGCTAAATATATGAAAGCAGTCAGAAAACTAACAAATATGGGCACGGATGTGCGCCAGATAGCTAAATTACTGCAAAAGAAAGCCCCTCCAGGGCACAAATTAGCCTATATTAACGAAGAAGAAGCCCAGCTTTTAAAAGATAGAGGAGGCTCTGGGCGCATCACCCCAGAAGGTATTCCGTCTTACGAATTAGAAGATTCTTTACAAATTGCTGGAGCATCTCCCGCTACTGAACCCGTTCAAGCTCCCCAAGGAACTGCTGCTCCTGTAGAAACTGCTACTCCTGCCGCTTCTGATTCTTCTTTATACGGTTTATCTTCAGGAGTAAGTGCAAACCCTCCTGCATCATCAGATTCTTTAAGATTGCCTGATTACAATCAAACGTTAGCAATTCCACAACCTGGTCAAGCACCAGCGTTAGGGGCTTTACCTTCTCCCTCTTTTCAAGCTAATGCGCCATATATTGCCCCGCAATATGACTTTACTGCTCCAAAAGTAGCAACTGATGTGGGAGCTGCTGCTGTTGCACCAAGCACTACAGCTGACAAAACTAGTTATACAGATAAATTAACAGAATATTTGAGTAAGCCTGACTTTGCCGTGAGAGGTGCTAGTGGACTTGCACAAGCTCTTATTGCTGCCAACCAGGCAAATAAAGCTAGACAGTCTGCACAGCAAGCAAAAACAGAAACACAGGCGTTAGCCACACCTTATCAACAACAAGGTCAGCAACTACAACAGGCTGCTCAACGTGGAGAACTTACTTCACAAGGTCAACAAGCTATTCAGGCAGCACAAGCACAGGCAGCACAGTCTATATCAAACAGAGGCGGTGTAGGCGGTATGCAAGCCACACAACAAATAGAAAACATGCGTCAGAGCCTGTTACAGAACCAAATGAATCTTGGATTGCAATTGCAACAAGTTGGCGATAAGATTGCTCAAGGAGCTATACAAGCTGGTGTACAGGCTGACCAATATATCAACACACTTACGTCTAATTACGCTGCAAATATAGCTAGAACGGTAGCGGGTGTAGCTCCAGCTACTACGACAACCACTGCGGGGAATCCAAAATGATTGCAACATCAGACGTATTAGCGGGAACACCTTTTAGCATTAATACTTTGCCTATTAAGGCTAGTCCTACGCCTAAACCTGCCCCTGCACCAACAACTGCTCCTGATTTAGAAGCTCAAGAATTAGAGGCGTATAAACAAAAAGGTCAATTAGCAGAACTTAAAGATGAGGCAGTTCTTAAAAAAGAAAAAGAAACGGCAGAAGCTCAAGCTAAAACAACTGCAGATTACGCTAAAGCCGTAACAGAAGACCCAACTCGTAAATTGTTAGGCGAGAAAGTAAAAGAACGTGCAGATACTACTTTTGTGCCAACAAAAGAAACTGCTGCAGATATGGGTCTGTTGTTTACTTTAACTAATATTGTTGGATTTATGATTGGTGGCAAAAGCAAAGGTAATGCTCAACAAGCCATGTCTGCTATGAACGGGATGCTAGAAGGTCATCAAAAAGGCAGAGAAGACTTGTACAAAAAAGAAAAGGCTATCTTTGAAGAGAATACTAAAGCTCTTGACAAGACTATAGAGGCGTTGGATAGACAGTTTAAAGAAGCCATGCAGATATATGCCGTAGATAAAGAAGCGGGTATGGCAAAGGCACAATCTGCTATTGCGGAACACAACGCAACATTCTTAGGTGATGCTCTTAAAAAGAATGGTTTAGCTTATTCTGCTGATTTACTTGCAAAGGCTGTTGCCCAGAAAGATAAAAAAGAATTGGCTATGCAAAAGCTAAAACAAAGAGAAGAAGACATAAAAAGGCAAGAACGTCAACACAGAGAGAATATTGCATTAAGAGAAAGAGAAGTTGCATTAAGAGAAAAAACTGCGGAAGGAAAATTATTAAAGTCAACAGATGATGTGCAAGCTGATTTGCAAGCTAGAGGAGTTAATATTGCCTCCGCTAAAGACAGGGCAGAAGTTGCAAAAGTTGTTTCTTCTATGGCTGAATTAAATTCATTAAGAAATGACGTTATCAACAATCCTAATCTTATTGGTAGACAAGGACAAATTCAACAATTTACAGACAGATACATAAAGTCATTAAAAGGGGAAGCCCCTCCTTTAGATGAATCAAAAGTTGCACAAGCAGACCAAGAAGCATTGTTATTTTCTAAAAAATATGCTTCTATGCTCACACGTTATGAACAAGCGTTGGCTGGTGGTTCTCGTGGATTTACTGTTGCATTTCAGAAACGTTTTAACGATTTGTTATCTCAAAATCAATTTAATGCTCCGTCAATTACAAGATTGTTTGATGATATGTCTCACGAAATTGCAGCAGGAGCTAGACAAAAAAGTAATAAATTAACTTATGGAACATTGGAAGACATGGCAACCAACTTCCAAAGCGGGTTAGAAGAACCAAGAACAACAACAGCTCTAGCGCAACCATCAGAGAAAACAATTCCTACGGAAGCGGATAGAGAAAGAGGTCGGTCTAGCGAATCTTCTCGGCAAAACTTTATTAGACATTTTGGAGTAGAACCATAATGGCTGACTTTGACTGGGATAAACCCGAAACAAAACAAACATCAGATTTTTCTTGGGATAAACCTGAGTCAAAAATACCTACTGGTTCAGACCGAACTGTTCCATTAAAAGGAGAGTTGGCAGGAGAGCCTAAGTTTTTAGAAAAGGCTGCTATGTATGCTTCAGCCGTTCCTGCAGGTGGATTGGTTGCAGGAGGGTTAAAAGCTGCATCGGCAGGAACTCGTTTTGCACCTTACGCTGCTCAACTTGCTGAGACTTTAATTCCTAAAAGTTTAGGTGCTTTAACAAAAGCTACGGCAGGAGCTGGGGCTGTAGGAGCTGGAGCAGAGGGAGCTAGGGCTTTATCTGCACAACAAGGTGCGTCTCCGCAAACTCAAGAGTTAGTTGAAATGGGTACAGGATTAGGTCTTAGTGGACTGGGAAGTATTCCTGGATTGGTTAGAAGCGGAGCAAAATCTTTGTTAGGTATGCCTACTCAAACTGGAGAAACTATTGCTAGAGAGGCAGAGAAACTAGGATTTAAATTGTCTCCTGCGCAAGTTCGGGCAGAAGAAC
>Ga0208497_1000858_pt1 | contig 12423 bp, 22 predicted proteins | sample CryBogCBE25Aug07_FD_184555 | JGI IMG/M metagenome (GOLD analysis project Ga0208497, IMG submission 184555) | Freshwater microbial communities from Crystal Bog, Wisconsin, USA - CBE25Aug07 (SPAdes) | ecosystem: Environmental > Aquatic > Freshwater > Lake | place: Crystal Bog, Wisconsin, USA...
TTTGACGGTGAAGCCCGTAATGTTAATAGCGGTTCCGTTAGCATCGGTGTTCGTGGTCGTAAAAATAAGGTCGATGCCCTGATTAACTGTTGGATTGTACGCGCCCACTCAAGCTCCTTAGTCTATTTGGTGATTATAGCGGTTCGACATCTTGGGCATACTTTTGTTCCGCGCACTAATGGCAGACGGCAACTAGGGCAGAAGTCAGCCATCGCAGCGAGTGACCTCATCGCCAACGACCCACCCATGAGTTCTGTAACTGCCCAAACGCAGTTGTGAACAATTACGCCGTTAGCGGTGAACTCATGTTCGCCTTCGATCATTAAATCAAAGACATCACTTGCGCCGCTTGCGTAACTCCGCACCACACTTGCGCCCACAGGTTTCGGGGCGTTTCCTGCGTTGGCTAAAGGTTGCATTACATATCGGGCAAATAGCATCGCGGTTGTATTTCTGACTTGTTTCATTTGCTCTGTTGATACAGGTTCTTGAACAGTATCTAGCCCTAGCAAACGCGGCTTGAAACTCTTTTTTACATGATTGGCAGATTTTAGGAAAGCGTTCTCGGTTCTCCCATGATTGCTTTCCGATACGCCTATGTAGCTCTTTTCCTGCTGGCGATCCATGCCACGCATTTGCAAAAGGTCTGATGTTGTTAATGTTTTTTCTGCGTTTTTCAGCAAATTCCTCTGCGTGAAGTTCGGCGTGTTCTTTGGGCGTAACTGCGAGAAGGTTTTCAATTTGGTTATTAAATGGGTTGCTGTCAAAGTGATGGATGTGATGACCTTTAGGGATTGCCCCGTGATGAAATCTGTAAATATCTCGGTGGAGCGTATCCCCTCCAAGTTTTGAGTAATAAACTCTATGCGTTCGCTGTTTTCCGTTTGGATTACGGGTGTAAGTAATGCCGTTAAATTCAATTTTTGTTGGGTAGTCCATGCGCTAAGTGTATCAGCCCACACTAAAGAATCCAATCGTGACCAACCTTTACCGATTACATAAACTAAGTGGTCAGGCGTTCCTGTTAATTTTTTTCCGTTACTTAATTCAACTGTCATAACATCCGCATTGGCGCGAGTCATGCGAGTAGCCAGCACCTTGCGCCAACCCTTGCGAGTCCACGCGTAATCATTAGTTGTTACATCCTCAATAGGGATTTCGCCACGCCGAGTAATTACCAATGAGCCTCTAACAATACAAGCATCCATTCTGTCAGGGCTTTTATCAGAGTCAGGCTCCCAAGTCACTAGCTGATCTTCTAACTGTGCGAAATCTGACCCTACGAAGTGAAGCCTTAACTGCTCACTAAGGGCAGATATAGGTTCGGCGCGTACTCGCTTGCCCCTAGTGGCGGTTACTTTCCGATAAGGGATTGAGGCATCGACTTGTCTTAATAGGGCTTCGATCATATCTCCCCCGTTATTAGCCTCACCGATAATCCGATCACACTTCCACTTGCGGTACATCTCAACGGCTTTTCTCGCCCACGCTTCAGGGGTTCCGCGCATAGTCGCATCTTCCAAAATGTAGTAATGCCCGTCAGGTGTAGCACCGGCGACAACGATTCCCGTTTCATCACTTGACTCCCCACTCGTCACGGCAGGGTCAATCGCTACAACCACGCGGAAATAAGGCGGTGCATCTTCGGGCTTGATTCTTGATTCTTCAATGAGAGCGCGTGTCCAAAGGGCGTTTTCTGAATCTTCGAGAAGTTCGCCGTAAAGTTCTTGTCTGCCCGTTCTAGTTCCAGCATAACGCGCTTGCAATTCAAGCAATGCAGCAGGTGAGAGGTTTGTGGCGTTGTCAAAAGTTGAGCCTCTGGTAACGAATACTGAGCCATCGCTTCTACTAAGCCACTCGCGCAAGATCACAATGGGCTTGGGGGTTGTGGTGATACAGGCTTTTGGGTGCTGCCCGATTCTGAGTGCTGGCGCAATTCCTTCATGCCAGGTCGCATACGGGTATCTCCATTTCGCTATTTCATCAGCCCACACGCCAGAAAGGTTTAATCCACGACCAGCATCAGGGTTGTCTGCGCCAAATATGTGAATCTTCTGCCCATCGCCAAAAACTATTTGCCAGTTAGATTTGTTATAGGTGAAATCCTGATCTTCAACTAGCCCACGATTCTTGAGAACGCGCAAAATCCCACTTGCGCCCTCAATACAGATTTTCCGAGCATCGCTAAAGGTTTCAGCAATAACCGCCCATTCGGTAGGTGCGCCGTCTGGAGCTTGAGGATGAGTAAAGACTTGATTAATCATCCATTCGCTTCCGGTGCGAGATTTACCCCATCCGCGCCCAGAGAGAATCAGCCAAATATGCCAATCGCCTTCGGGTTCCTGTTGCTCAGGTCTGCCGATGTACCACCAGGGGGATTTAGCCAAATCATCTAAAACCTCAGAGGGTAATGAATTGATGTGGGCTTCTAGTTGATCTGGCGGTAAGGCTTTGAGTTGCTCAAATAGGCTCTGAGCCATCTTCGCCTTCTATTGCTAATGGTTGATGGCCGAGCATTGCTAAGACAAGGGCTTTGGAGTCAATTTCAATCGGCTTGCCGTCTTTACCTGAAATTTCTTGAGTAAGTTTATCTTTGCGCCCCCACTTATCGGGAAACTTGCGCTCTAAGTACCATGCGCCGGCAGTCCAGTTATCACGCGAAGCCTCTTGGATTACTTTAACGGCGTTTGTTTCTGCAATAGCCTCAGCCTTTTTAATAGCCTCCGCATATTCCGCGTAAGGTTCAATTCCTTGCTCGCCCTTCTCCATCCATTCGTAATGTGTGGATTTTCCAATGCCAGCGGCTTCGGCTGCGGTTGTGGCGTAGTTACCGCCCTCTATCGCCTCGACCATAGCATTTTGTATAGCCTCACTTAGAATTGTTGTTCTGCTCACTTATGGCTTCCAATCGGGCATCTAGCAGACTGTCCAACTCGCTCATCAGAAATGCCTTGCGCTGATGAGTCAATCTGTTTCCGTATCTGTCCTTCATCATTTCTGACAGGTGGGCAATAGCCTCGTCTATGTCGGCGAGTGTTATTACTTCCTTATCTATGATCATGGAATTATTTTACTGTTTTGCGCACCTCGCGTTTTAATTTGTAGGCCCTGACATCATCGGCGAGATAGAAAACCGACTTCCCTTCTTTCTTTACCCATGCCAGAGTCTTGCGAAATTGCAGTTGGCGCAGGTTGTTAATCTCAATTCCAAGATGTTCGATAACCTGCTTTGAAGTCCAGAGTTCCTCTACCATGCTGGCTTATCCTCAGTAGGAACAGAAGCAAAGAAATCTGATGGTGAAGCGGTTGATGAACCCTTGCCACGAGCTACAAGGTAAAAGTTAGTTCCGGCGATCTCTAGTGAAGTCTTTTCTACGCCGTCTTTGCCCGTGAATTTGGATTGAGCAAGTTTTCCAGCAACTAGGACTTTCTCACCTTTTCTGAGCGTGTCGAGAACATTGTCGGCTTTTGTATTCCAAAAGGTCACGCGAAACCAGATTGTGTCCCCGTCTTGCCATTGATTATTAACCTTCTTGCGCGGAGTGTGCGCTAATGAAAATGTGGCGAGAGTTTCATCGCCGAATACTTTGAGTTCAGGATCAGAGCCTAGATTGCCTTCAATAACGATTTGATTCATGTTGTTTGCCTTTCTTGTTGGATTGCTTACATTACACCGATTCCATGCTCCCGTCATCTTTCAAAAGCACCCAAAATTCACCCCAGATAAGTATTTTGTGGTTTTCCGTGTTTTCCCAACCGGGTGTCATATAACCAAATTTTTCAGCAATTTCTGGATTAAAATGAATTGAATCGGTGGCCCTATTGTGGCAAGAAGCCGTCACGCCAATTAGATTACTCAGCTCATCTGAGCCTCCGCGACTGCGTAATTTTCTATGGTGAATCACCATTGATGCCCTGCTCATGCCCACGCCACATTTTTCGCATTTACCTTGAGAACGCTCATAAACTTTATCTCGCAACCCTTGAGGTAAATGTTTATATCCGGCTTGTTTTGTTTTTTTTCTTCGTTTCGCGTTAGCGCAAGTTTTGCAAGTAGCTCCATCTGACCTATTACTGCGGCGGTTAATGTAAATGTTTTCTTTGGCAAATTCATGTCCGCACTTAAAGGAACCTACAACATCGGGGGTGTCTATGCGCCTTGCGCTATTTTCTTTGGGGGTCACTTCCTGTAAGTGTTCAGGATTTACGCAAGCCCTGTTTCTGCATAAATGGTCTAAATGCATTTTGGGAGAGATTTTTCCATAAGCCTGTTCATAAGCAAATCGATGCGCCCCCATGTAAGTCCACCCACCATTAGAGCGACTGCCACCTGCGTTAAATGATCCATAACCGGTATCAGATAACGCTCCCGTCCAAATGTGGCAACCGCTTTTGTCTATGCGTACTTTTTCAAGAAAACGATCTAGCGCGGTTTTTCTTGTTGCTGGATTCTTAGGTTTTGTCATAACCCGATTATAGCAGGACAATCAAACAATAATCGGGGTTAATACCAGCCCCATCTTTGTTCATGTTGCCAAGCCTGACAGCTCGTTGAGTAGCGAACCTTTATGTAATGAAGCCCGAACTCTACCTGCCTCATGGCGTTTGAAGTCTTTTTAAGGTTGTAGTTGCGCCATGTTGTCGGGAGGAACTGAGCTATCCCATAAGCACCAGATGACCTGTTAAGGGCTTTAGGATTCCAATGAGATTCTTGAGTCCATAATTTGACAAGGCAGGCGTACTGATGATTATTGGGGATCAGCGTTTTAGCGTAGAGCTTAGGTTCTCTTATGAAGGAGATGTGCTCTTTGGGCGCGAAGGCTGCTTGTGCGCTGATGTTCTGGCAAAACCCTACCAAGATGGCTATTAAGAGGATTTTGCTTAAAGCCTTTATCGGGCTTCCTGACCCCGTTCGATTGAAACTTCGCAGATCGTATTAAGAGCATCCATTTTCTTTTCCTTTCGGAGATAGCGGATTGGACAATTTTACACCTAATCCCCCGATGACGGTCAGGGGATTAAGCCACACGGGAAATTTATTTACTGCCGCCCCAGCCTGTGCCCTTAAAGATCGGGCGAAAAGTGGAAATCTTGCGGGTCATGGGGTCTTTGCAGACCGGACATTCAACAGTTTCTGGCGCGGTTCCGATAGGGAACTGGCGATCATAGATTCCGTCTAGCTCGCACTCGAACTCATAGTTCGCCATAACTGATACCCTTATCTCGCATCACTAGCGGTTTCATCCGTTGGTTTAGTCCTGAGTAAGACTTGTCAAAACTGCTCACTTCAACTCCTTCTCGATGGCTTGGATGGTAGGGCAGGGATAAGGAAGTTGATAAGCACCTTCGTTTGTCCATTGTTCGCAAGCATTACAACCCCCTGTCGAATCAGGCTTATGTAATTCCACTACTGCGCGAAGGGCAGCAACAGTTACACCTACCACGCTGCAACTATGGTCAAGTTCATCTAACTTTGCCAGCAATTCATCGCGGGTCATTTACATCACCTCTCTAATCCTGTTGTATATGTCTAGGTAGGTAAGGCAATGCCCGACTTTGCCGTTATCGTTTACTTCCCATAACGCACATTCAGAGCAACCTTTTCTATGATGCCTCTCCAACACATCTCGGTTGGCTAGGAGAGAGGCGCGGTATTCAATCTCGGTTTCAATACCCCAAGCGCAAGGGTTGTTAATTACCTCATTTAATTTGGCAATTCTGTCGTCAATCCACGCCAAGTATTCCTCGGTTGTGTGTTTTGGTGTGTAGGTCATTCTTTTATCTCCATAACTAATCGCCAGCGAAATAAATCAATTACAAAGGCTTTGCCATTTGAGTTATACCAACGGATACCTAAATCAAAACTAAATCGGCTATCCCGCCCTTTGATGTGCGGAAGTCGCTCCCAATAAACTTTCATTCCGTTACCCCCATAATCGCTTTGGCTTGTGCTACTGATTCAGGGCAAGGATAAGACGCTCTGTATTCTGAATACTCGCAAATCTCACACAAATCACCCACATTTGTTTCAAGTCGCTTATGCCTCTCAAAGAACGCTTTGTGGGCGAGCCATGAGTTGTAAAGGGCTTCTGAATACGGATAACCAAGAGCAAAACCCAATGATGTCCTTCCTTGCCAACTGGACCAATGCTCAACCAATTTCTGCGCCTCTTGAACAATCTCTAGGTCGGTCATTTATCTAGCCCATCTAATTCCCATGTATAAAGTTCCATTATCGCCCCGTAACTGCAAAGACATAGTTTTCATAATCCTCGCGGTGCTGGTCGAGATCGTAGCTATTAAGCTCTAGCGCGGCTTCAGCTTCGCAATGGCAACATGGAGTCACCAGGTACTCCCCATCTACATTCCAAAGCATTTCAGGGATAGTCCAGAGATCAGAGTTTGAGCAGTTATTACACTCAAAAGTATCTGTTTCGTCTAGGTCATGTCTTGCGAGAAATACTGCGACTAGTACCGGCGTGGCTTTGCTGATCTTGCAGTCTGAGCAACTGAGTTCACTAGCAGTTTTCATAATGCGCGACCCCCACCGATACGACCTGAGAAATACATCAAGCCAAAGAAAAATGCTGACCAAAAGATGACTCGAACGATTGTGCGAGTTCTGTAATAAGCGCGTGACTTCATTCTGTTTCCGCCTTTTCTGTGCGAAGGAGTGGGATAGGTGCGCTCCAAGTTCTTGCGCCGAGTGGTCGGATAGCTAGTCGGGTAATCCCGTTATCAAAGTTAGTGACAAGGTACTCATCACTGTTCTCATCGCGGAATACATGGGTTGTAATCATTAGTTGCCCTCTTTCATTAGTTCGATTTCGATTTTAAGGGAACACCATTCACATTCGTAAACGGGTGTGGAGTTTTCTACGAGATGAATCCAGAGGCGATTAACAAATCCCCCTTTAGAACCGCAGAACACGCATTGCATTAGTGTCGCTCGATCCAGAGTCCAGTGATTGCGAGAACTGTAAAAGTCGCGCAGATCAGCATCAGAGCAATCACATCGCACCGCCGTAGTTAGTAGTCAAAACATAAGTGTCGTCTGCGGTGTCAAAGTAAACGCGTGAGTCGATGTTCTGCGCTTCAAGAAATGCTTTAGCAAAGAGAACATCTGAGAAGCGTTCCAACCAGTAAGCGCGTTGAAAGGAGTAATCAATCGGTGCCTGATTATCAAAGTCCAAATCCTCAAAGCGACCTTCTTGGAGTTTCCATTCGCCCTGGTATTCGCTCCAGTTGGCAGAATTAACCGCGAGCTGATCGAAGTCTTTAGATGTGAGTTTCATTTATGCACCAAACCCATCTGCAAAAAACTTAGCGGTGACTGCGTGGGCTTCCATGTCATCGTAACCAGCTGTGATTGCCCGAGCGTAAACTTCAACATACTTGTCAATCATGTTGCTGATAAGAGTTTCGGTAGCTGTTTTCATTTTCTTGCCTTCCGTCATTGGGGCTTTGTTGCCCTGTTAAGGAATAGATTACGGCATAGATTACGAAAAAGGAAGCCCTGATCGGCAGATTTTTTAATTGTTACCAAATCGTTATATTCGTACAGATGTTCGATTAGTAAAGCTCAGAAAGCCTAACCCTAACGCCCGGATTTTCCCCGTATCGCTTAGATACTCGCATATCCACGATTTGAGCATCGTCATTGTAAGCAATGCCTGTGAGCGAGTCGTTCACGGCTCTGGCGGCTTTATCGGCATCGATTGGGACAGTCGGGTAGGTTCTTTTTACCGTTTTGGGTTTTTTGAATATAAAGTCCATTTCGATCGCCACCGCATTTTCAATTTTCTTAACGCCAGCAAATCGGGCGGCTAGGGCAATAGATGACCTCCAAACGGCTAAGGCTGACCCTTGAGAGTGGATTACATGGCCATTGATTACTTTCATGCTCCCCTGACTTATCGGGGTTCCATCCACCCAAAACTCAATCATGAGCCTAGTTTGACAGAATAGCTACTGGGTCAATTACAACCTTGTGAGAATCTACTGAGCCATCAGTCAAATAGAGATCGTAGGCTCCAGCGTAATCAGGGCCATCAATGACCTTGACGATGCCTGTAAATCCCTCAACTGCGACTTTATCTCCGCATTGAATTTGATTTGGTGTTACCAGCATGACTTCCCCTCTCGTAATGCTTACGATAATGGTAACAGATTACTTATGCGCTTGCGCCCCTTTAAGCCTCTCTCTTTGGCGTTTGCTTAGGATTTCACCTAGAGTCAATTAAAGTGGCTGAGATTGAATCCTCGGGCGTTTTAGGGCTATCTCAGAGCCTATTCATCCTCGACAATAAACCCGATCTTTGCATTTTCAGGCCGTAATTCATCCTCAGCAAACACATCGACTCCAACTCTTGCCGCGTACTGCCCTGTCCCGATCTCTGACTCCCACGGTATTCCCATGTTGGTTCTGTTGAGAACAAGAGTTTCGCCTTGCCACAATATTCTCTCCGTATAAGTTTCTGTGATTTCAGGCGTGTAAGGCTTGCCCTTATCTAGCTGAATCTTGGCTTTGAGGTCTGCGGTGACTATCTTGCGCCATTCGTGATCTACTGAGGTATTAGGAGCCTCGATAATCCCCATGTCAAATCTAGGGATGTTCCTGGCGTTCCGGTGCATGAGGTTTATATCGCTCGGCATGATTGAGTCTTTAGAGTTTTTATAATGTGTGCTGGCGTACTCAAGTGCCATGTCATAGGGCATATGCGGATTGAGAACTTTATCCCACGCCATAATCTTTGAGTCCTCGGGGACAACTCGTGCATCTATGGAGTTGATAAAGACTAGGAGTTTTGCGACTTCATTAGTTTGCATTGATAGCTCCTTGCATAGTTTGATCGATTGCGCCCCATCGGGCAAGAACATCTAAACGGTAAGCATCGCCTTTAAGCGGTTTTTTACTTTGTTGCATCTTTGCTCGCATCCGCATCGCCGGATACTGGATTCTAAGTTTTGCTGGTGAGAGGATATTTATAGCCCAGAAATCGTCGTTCATCGCCCAGTCGATTGCAGTTTTTATTTGCTCAGAAGTAAGTGGCCCTGAGTTTTCTCTAGTATCTCCTTTGCCGATCTTGCCTTCGAGAAGTAAGCGCATCTCCGAATACCAGCGATCTGATTCGGTTTGCTCTTGAGTTGGTTTCGGTTTCAACCCTCGATTGCCTATGGCATCTGCCAAATACAAGCAGAGATCAACGATTTCAGGATTTCTCTCTTCTTTGTGTTCTCTTTGTGTATTCTTTGTAGAATTAGTACAAACGCCAATTTTGTCGCTTCCATCTGACATTTCTGTCGCTTCCATCTGACTTTCTGCGCTATTCCAAAAGACATGAAAATAGTCAATGGTGTACCACTTTGTTCGATCATAAGCCTGTGGCTGGCATGAAATTATCAAGCCCAATTCCTCAAGTGCTTGCATTGCCGATCTAACTTGTCTTGGCTTTAGCCCCAGATTTTCAGACCAATCCTCATAAGTGTTATAGACCCAAATCTGCCCGTCATACTCGTTGTCTGATCTTTCTAGCCAATATGAAAGTTGCTGGAGAACCATCGCCTGAGAAGATGACCCAAGCCTTTTAACAATTTCTGGGTGAACTTGTATGAAATAGCCCGATGCTAGTAATGAGGGCTTTGTGTCTGTACCATTCATCTTACTGCTCCTACTTCGATTAGGTGTGGTCACGCCCTCGGCAGTTGATATCTGCGCGAGGGTCTTAATTTTACTCTTTTCCACGCCCTCACGCTTTGCGCTCATAAATTACTGCTTTCGTGACATTGACACTCGCACTCTGCCGTTCCTTGATCTGTTGATTTCTGGCAGACATGGTGGGTATTGAACTTACACATAAGCGAAAGCCTCATTCTTTTCCCATCGCCTCGTAGATCATCTCTTCGGTTATCCCGTACTTCGCAAAATCTTTGATGACCTTATCTTTCATCTCTGACTTTCGGTTATCCATAACCGCCTCTCTCTCATCTGTCGTCATCCCACCCCAGACCCCATAGTCCTCGTTGCGTGAGGCATACCCTAAGCATTGCTTCCAGATAGGGCAAGGGGCGCAGGTGAATCTAAAGACTTCAACATCGATCAGCTTGAGAACTCCGCGTTCCTCGATTTTGTAAAAGAAGTCTGTGGGCAGGTTTTTACACGCTGCCCTAGACCAATCAATTTCCAGATAATCAGGTTTTGCGTAACTGTCGTTGAGATCGTCTAACTGATCGCGGTCATAGAGTCCATCCTCATACTGAGTGATTTCATACTTAACCGCCCAACGATGGATAGTCCTTTGAGATACCCGATAGCGAAGCGCAGCATCTGTTATCGAGATTTTGAAGGACATCCAAACTCTCCTGTCGCATCGTAGTAATTACAGAATGAAGCGCAGAATCGAACATCCTTTTCTGGCTCAGGGATTTCCCCGTCACCTACCATCTGCCTTACCTCTTTAAGCCACGCTAGACCTTCAAGAGCCATTTCGCGGTTATACGGCTCGGTGTGTTCTCTGACATCTTGAGATGAGCCATCTCTGGCGATAGCTACGAGAGTGACATTCTCTACTGGTAGCCCGTTCTCCTCGATGAGATAGCCATAGACCTGAACCTGCATCCGTTGTTGAGCCGATGGGAAATAGCGCAAAGATTTTACCTTTGTTGTTTTCCAGTCCACCACCTGCTTGCGGTCTTTGATGTAAAGATCGACATGACCCCGAAGCCCGTCAATGGAGAACTCCTGCTCGATCATGAAGTTGTCGCCAAACGGGTCTTCTCGCTTAATACTTTCAGCGATTCCGGCGTGGATAAATGTCCCCATAATCGCGGCGAGAGAGTCAGTTTCATTGACCTTTGGCTGGTCTGTCAGAAATGACCAGACTCGCCTTTTACAGTCGCCGATAGATGAAGGGCCGACATCTTTCTGAGTAGAGCGATCTCGCTGCGAGTCATGAGCAGATAGTGAGCCAACTAGCATCTTTGCTATTTCGCTCACGCTTCCATCCCCGTTCTGACCGAAGTACCGATTGAGCGTGCAATGTCCACCTGCACTCTAAGTCTTGCGACATTGGCGCGGTTTGCCTTGACGATTGCTTCACACTCAGCGACCTTCATGTGGCGTTCCTCATTAGCTAGTAATGCCAAATCCTCGCGCTCGCCTACTGTGCGATTTCTGCCACCGGCATCTGACTTCCCCGCTAATTCAATACGAGATTTCGCCATCGCCACTTCATAAGTTGCTTTTGCGGCGTGGTAGAGCATCTCTGAATCTACTAGGTCATCGTGCGCCTCATCAATGAGTTTGCTGAGGTCTTTTAATCGAGCCTCAACCTGAACGGGTGTCACAATGCTCATTTGTATTCACCTATGGCAATCTGAGCGCAGGCATCTTGAACGAGCAGAGCTACATTCTCAATTCCTAACTTCACCAGTCGCTTGCGATCTTTGACGAGATCAAGGGCGCAAATCTGGTCATAGATTTCCAAGCGGATTTCAGCCTCTAGGCGAGCAGTCATCTTGGCTAATTGAACTGCTAGATATTCGTCAGACTCAGCACCGAGAATTAACTTGCCGTCAGTAATCTCCCAATGTTGTTTGGCTTTGCAAAATAGTTTCATAGGAGCATCCCTTCCTCTGCTGAACGCCAGACTATGCAAGCGTTTCCATTTGCATTTTGTCGAGTCGTTTTGGTGTCGATGATGAAGCCGTCTTTAACAAGTGAGCCTCGGATTGGTCGGACTGTATTACCGTCAAGGTGTAGGTAACGCTCCACTTCTTGATCTGTCGCACCTGCGATCCCTCGATTGATAAAGAACTCGTACACCTTACGGCGAAGTGTTCCAATTTGAGGTTCAATCTTTGCCCTCGCTTCTATTGATGTCTGCTTCATGACAATTCCTGCACTCTCTTGTTAAGTGCATCTTTAAGAGTTGTCCCTGCCACCTTGATGTCTAAAAAATCCTTCTCTTGATTCCAAATGATGCGAAGGTCATCTACATCATTAGTTTCACCGATAAGTTTTAGGATTCCCTCTAAGCGTTCTAACTGCTCAGGGGTTAGAGTGCGAACAATGCTCAGAGGTTTGCGTGGCTCTTTTGCGTAACGCTCAACCTTCTCCATCTCGTTACGGCTAGGGCGTTTGTTGCCTGAGAAAATAAAGTTGGCGAGTGCGCGACCTATTGATGAGGATTCTGCGTTCTCTAATGCGCTAGTGGTGTTCACCATTCCAACGCCGATGATCTCCTCAGCCATGCCCGTTGTGATTGGGCGATTGTCTTCTTGGTTTGTGTATAGCTCTGCGCGAACGATGAAACTTCTATCGTCACGATGAACTAGGAAAGTGTGGATTCTGCCGTTTGGAAATTGCGCCCAGAATTTCTTGAGTCTGGATTCAACTGTTTCATAATCGTCTAAGTTGAACTT
>Ga0208497_1000859_pt1 | contig 12421 bp, 18 predicted proteins | sample CryBogCBE25Aug07_FD_184555 | JGI IMG/M metagenome (GOLD analysis project Ga0208497, IMG submission 184555) | Freshwater microbial communities from Crystal Bog, Wisconsin, USA - CBE25Aug07 (SPAdes) | ecosystem: Environmental > Aquatic > Freshwater > Lake | place: Crystal Bog, Wisconsin, USA...
GTGTGCTTGACGTTCTTTTTGATACTCATCAAACTCAGCTCGTTGAACTTTTAATTCTCTTGCTTCTTCATGGATTGCGCTTCCTTGTCCAAGAATAGCTGCCGCTTTCTTAGCGTCAATAACAACTTCTTTGCCATTGCGCATAAACTTAAACTTAGCTTTTGGATTACTTTGAGTAAATTCCAAAAAGTCAATTAGTTCTTCGTTTGTAGAATCAGCTTCTGTGTCGCTTACCTGTTCAGGGGCTTCACTTTCTTCTGTGCTTTCGTTATTCTCTTCTAAATCTTCACTACCTTCTGGCTCAACAATGTTTTCAACATTATCGGGTGCCACTGGGGTTTCATCTGTTGCCACATCTGATTCTCCAGTTGCAGTTGGTTGGGTATCTTGACTTTGGTTACGTGATGCATTCCTTGCGGAGAGCATAGCGGCCATTTTGTCAGCGATAGTATTATCCAACGGATTTACTGCTGTGTGCTCAGTGGCCGCACCTAGGTTGGTGTTAGGGCTGATATCGTTCATTTAATTTCCTTTAAGTTAAATCCGTGGGAGGTTGATTAGCCTTTACCACAGATGCTTTCGTAAATACTGCTTGCTTAAGCAGACTTACAAAATCGTCAATAGCTGCGATCTTATTACTTATCGCAACTCGTTTATTGTTGTCCTCTTCGGTGTGTCCTTTGATCAAAGCCAGTTGATCACACCAATCGAACTTTAACTGATGTATAAACATAGCTAAATCTTTGTTTTTTAGCAAAGCAGAGGCTTTATCACCATGTGTTTTGACATTATCTTGTTGTTCTACCGTTAAACTCTTAATAGAACTGGGATTTACGGTCAAACGTGAGTTAAATGCGTCAATAACTTGAGAATCTATCATTTAGTAATCCCTGCTGCGCTATGACCATTCAAAATATTAAGCAATTCAAGCTGTTTTTCGGCTGAAACACCTTGCAACTGTGCTTCAATCTCAACAGTTTGGGCATTTTTGTATTGTCCACTAGCAAGTGACTCGCTTGTTTTGGCTTTTGTAAGCTCTGCTTGTGCGTGTGCAAGCACATCGGCTGCTGGAGGTGGTTTCTTAGCTTGTGCTTCTTGACCTTGTTTGATCATTTGCATAACTTCTTCGTCTGTAGGCAAATAAGAATCACAATCTTTGACAGAAAGTGCATAAAGTGTATCTTCATACGGACGTTTAATCTTAGTCCACATTTGTGGAGTTAATGTTCCTTGTGCAACCAGTGCTTCTACCTTTTGATAAAGCTCAATTTGCGCACCTTTAATCAAATTCAAACGTGCAATTGCATTTTCATCGCTGTTCATGCCTAATGCTAAACTAATACGAATGTCTTTACGTTCGCAGAAATTTAAATCATCAAATGCTTTGCCATCTAAAAACTCAGGTTTGCGATCAGGATGGAATAACTGTGCAATTTTCTTAACACCATAATCATCACTGTATTGCACTAGCGTGCGCCATACTAACCAAATTGCATCTTTTAAACCTTCGCCAGCATTTTTAACTGTGTCATCTTGCATCAACTGATTAGGTCCCAGTGCTGTTTGTAGCTTGATACCGCTATTGCCTGGATCCATCATTTCAGGATTAAACACATCTGCTGGTGTGGTCATACCAATCATGTTCATTGTGTCAGTTTGCATACGTTGCATAGCTGGTTCAATAAACGTAATGTCACCACGTGGAACAGGAAATTCCCACACAGAAGTGTTAGGATCAAATTTACTGTCAAGAATAAAAATAGCAGCTTCACCATCCATCATTTCTTCAAAATCTACGTGTGCGGGATTTACACCAACACGTGCTGTAGATTGTAATAAGCCAAGTTGAATTTCTGCACGATGCATTGAAGTCATGTATTCCTGCATAGGGACTACTGATTCAGCAATACTCATGCCAAAGAAGTTTCCTGGCAATGGTTTTGGATTCATGTTAGCAATAGGAATAAACTCAACTTCCTTTACGCTAATCACATATGAGCCACTGTAAATAATTTCAATAAGTTCTAGTTCACCATCGCCGTCAATGTCGTAACGATCCCAGCAAGTAAAGATGGTAATGTGACGTGCATCTGGATCAGCAGAACTGCCACTGTCCACAGGAATGCCCATAGTAGGAACGGAATCCCGACCATGAATAGCGAGATTGTTAAGAACTGAACCTGCTTGGAAAGCACCGTTTTGATTATATTCCGCATGTCGTCTAAACTCCATTAAATCTATGTCAGGGTATAATTCTGTGGCTTGTTGAATAGTCATTGGATCATAAAATCCGCAGAATGGTTGATCTTGAATTTCTTTAACGTTAGGATCACAAACCCAATAATGTTGCGCAATGTGACGCATACGAATATTAAATGAGTAACCTGTTAATTTGTATTTTGCTTTGTAAGTTGTATTGCGTGCGACAGAATCATCAAACGCTTCTATCATTTCATTATCGGGACTTTGAATTGTTTGATCAGTTTCTTCTGGAATTTCGCCTTCATCAATTTCTTCACCCATAGAATCCATAGATGATTTTAATTGTTCCATGCGTTGATCAATCATTAAACGATGATCTTCTTGTTGTTGCTGTCCTAATGTTTGTTGTGTTTCAGCCAACACACGTTTCATATCAATACGAACTTTACGGCGACTTTGACGAACTGCTTTTAAACCGCTTTCATTAGCTTGCACTTCAAATGCTTTAAGTTGATCTAGTGTGCCTTCAATTTCACGATATAGCGTAATCTTCTCACGCACAGGCAGTATCATTAACATGCCGTTTTTGTGCATGGCTGCATCCATAACCCATTCACGCATAAACTTATGCGGATCATTCATAGAGTTTAAAATTCGATCAACCATTTCAGTAGCTTGACGAGCAGCCACTTCATCTTCTTCATTGTCAGGTGAAAATTCAAAGTCAATTTGACCATTAGGGCAAAGACCTTTGGTAATAACCGCAGAACTATAATCTACAATAGGTTTTACAACTGGATGAATATAATCAATATCATTAACAGGAGCAGTAGATTGTTGAACTGCCATAATAAGATAATGATAGTCACTAAAACGATTTACTGCATTTTTAGTGGCACATAAGCGCAAGTAAGCAGCCGCTTTAATATCCATCTGCCCTTTAAATTTCTTAACACGGGACATCTTACCGTTATTATCACGACCAACAACATTTGATACTGTGCCTTCACCAGCTTGGCTGCCTGACACAGTAGTGTTGTCAATGATTAAATTGCGCATGTTTAGCATTTGTTATTACCTTCTAATATCTTCTTATTTATGTTTTGTTAATTATAACTTCTTTTAAGAGGGTTACTTAACCGTTCCATTTCACGCTGTTCCATCACACCTCGAATGCGATTGCGAGCAGCCACCATATTAGCACGTGGAGTAGAATTAAGTGGTTCAGATAAACCATTTAAACAGCCCAATAGTGCATAACGAGCAGAGTCAATACAGTCATCAGGATCGCTAAATCTACCATGTTCATCCACAAAGTAGTTTTGCGCTTGCGTTAAGAATGTGGTGCAGTTGTCATTAATTAAAAACGTTTCTTCTTCCATCATTTGACGCATTATGTTAATACCAAATGACTTGTGATTGGTCACTTTGCCAGTAGGATCAGGTGGGTTCATAATAGGCTTTTTTAACACGTTTAAACCGTGTTCTTCAAACAACTCACGTATGCTTAAACTGGACATGGTATAACGACCACTAGTAGACGCATCTGCTGGCAATACAATAGGAGCACCAGCCACATGTGGCAATTTAAGATGGTGAATATAATTGGTAGGATTAGCTTCTTCCAATCCGCTTACTATAATTTGACGATCCAACCATACTGTGCCAGTTTTAGGCTGGTGAAACATACGACTAATAACCGTAGCGTCATTGACCAATCCCAAGTCTAGTGCTATAATTTGCTCCATACCCACCATAGTATCCCAGTCAAATTCACCTGATTTATACGTAGGCCAAGTGCGCAATTGGAACACAGCGCCTTTACCCATAACAGGTTTACCAGCAATACGTGCTTCACGTTCATGTGGCAAGTAGTCACGTTCTAACTGTCTACGTGTAGCATTAAGTAGAAAAGGTTCTCCCCACAAATCATACTCAGGCACCATATCCCACGATACACGAATAAATTCATATCCTGGTTCACGATTCCAAAACTTACTTACCAAGCCATTAATGCCTTTTAACGGAGTAAACGAACACATAACTTGACCTTGCGTTGTTGCAGTTCTGGTTACTAATTCACTAAAAAACGGATCAGGTGGTTGTTCATCCAACACACAAAAGTCCAATTTAAAACCTTGCAAGTTACGCACTTCTTGAGTATAGTTACCAAACACCAATCGTGAACGTTGTCCACTAGTATGCATAACTTCCACACTAATAATATTCGGACCTTCAGATCGCATGGTGTCAAATACAATTAACTTGCGTGGAATACTACCACTACCAATTTGATTACTGATCTTACTGTCAGGAGTGCCTAGCAATTCATTTTGCAAAACCATAGCAGTTTGTTGCCACGATTCACCAGCCACAAACACAGTAACAGGCTTGTCATAACGCTTGCCCACCCACCACTCAGGATATAACCCTGTTAGGTGATACGCAGTTTCAAAACACGTTGATACCGTTTTACCAATTCGGTTAGCCGCTAGAATACCACGGCGATCACAATGTGCGCCTGTAGCATAAAATTGTTTTTGATAATCAAATGGTCTAAAGTATTTTAACTGATTAAACTGCATTTCTTCCGCTACAGCTATGGCATAGTCTTGTAGTGGAGCAAGTGTTTTTGAATCCAATTGACGTAGTGCTTCTACAGTAAGTGCGTGTTTGTCACACACCCACCGTATAGCTCTGCGCATTAATACTTCTTGTGCTATCATAGATCGCAGTAAATCGAATATAAGTCAGCGGCTGCACGTGCCAATTCAGCCACTTCACGGTTATCAATAATACCGCTATCTTTTTTCAATCCTAGTTGCAACCGTTCCAGCGTTAAACGCAAACAATGTTCTACTTGTCCAGGCAAGTAATCCCGAAATTTATTATCAGGATTAGCTTGCACACGTGGCGCACGAAAACCTTCTGGTTTACTCATCTGTGCCCCATACGTCACGTAATAGTGTAGAATCAGCACGTGTAATGTCTTTATCCACCCACACGTTCCATACTCCTTGTTTAATCAACACAGCACGCAAGCGTTGTCCAACTTCACTGTAAATGCCATCTTTATCACGCAGGATTTGTTCGCCTGTGCGTGGATCAATCCAACGAATAATCTCAGGACGTTCTTTACCATACTTGTCCAGCACTTTGCCTTCTGGTCGTGGTTCAATCGGTCCCATTACTTCATAAGTTATAACTCCGTTACGATACTTGCGGAACTGACATTGCACTTGTTGTTTACGTGAACGACTTTCACGATCAGGATGCGGAATCATAGGTGAAAAGAATGTAGACGCTACTTGTGCAATAGGAGGCAATCCACCAGCACGTTCAGGCACAGGTTTAAGAGGTTCTTCAGGCACTAGATCAGCACGATCAATATACGGGTTTTCACTACCAATATACTTTGCGTCAACTTCTACACCGTTTAGCACATCCATAGCTATTTGATATTTTACAGCGTTCGAACGTCCTTTTAGATTTAACACGATTTGTGTTTGATCGTATACGAATCGTTCTAATTCTTTGGCTGTGGGGAAATCTGTTTGTAAACCTTCTAGATCAAAGTCCGCACGTGGTTTTGTTTTTGTGTTCATTTCATTTTCTTTCATTTAAGTATTGTTGTATTACGTTTCTATCCCATAAGCATAGAGAACGTTTTGCATCACCATTAGAGGTGTTAGGTATCCAATCATTGATAGTATCAATAGGAGGTGGAAAATTGTAAGGCGCACTACGGAAATCAATGTGTCTAAAGTTTCCAGTAGTAATATCAGAATTATCTACATTTACGTCATAGCAAGTAACCATCAAGAATGGTATACCACTACGAACAAAGTTTTCAAAAGTGCGAATGATATCAGCATGACTAAAGTGGAATAAACAGTCACGGCAAAACAGTAGATCCACACTAGGTAAATCGTCAGTGGCGATGTCCAGTGTTCTAAAGTCAACCGCAGGGTATTTCGCACGATTTTCTTCAATCATAAACTCCACGATATCCGCACCAATATAGCGCAGTTCATGTGGCAGTTCAGTTAATGCCATCCACGAATAATCACCGCAAGGTGCATCCAGCATACTGTTAATATTGTGTGTTAGTAAGAATGGTTTCAATGCCTTACGTAGTGGTTCAGTATAGTGGATAGTAGATCCACCGCCACAAGGCACTTCTTGCCAATAATGTGTTCGAATAATATATTCAAAGATTTGTTTCATTTCATTGTTCACGACTGATCTCCCATAGTTTGCGTGCTAATTCAATACGTTCCACACCACGACTACCGTGGTAATGTATAATGCCAGCTTCATTCCAGCGGACTCCATTGTTCCAAGTGTTGCTCGCTTGATCACAGTTCCACGGTGTTTGGTAAACTAGATCTGGTCTATAGCAGTCCTCTAGTTTAAGTTTACCGTTTTTACTGTGCCAAAGTATTTCATTTAGTGATTGTTGTTCATAGTCCCAAATGTCTGGATTCCACTTAACAGATTGTCTACGATAAAGATCCCATAGGTCATCGTTCATCATAGCTGGAAAGTATCGGACTCCACAGTTAAAGTATGGCTTACCGTTTAGATCGCCTTTGGGATCGGTGTAGTTGAATAGCCTAAAGTTATCCCATTCATTAAAGAAGTTAGCCGTGTTCATAAACACAGTATCACTGTCTACAAATAGGATATTGCAAGGTGTTTCATGCCATAAGTCATAAGTTGATAACCAGTTGCGTTTGAATACCGCATGATGATTCTTCACCATACCATTCCACACAATGATCTCATACTTGCCAGCCAAATGTCGTTTGCAAGATTCGATTGAGATCTTGGTCATCTCACCGTATATCTCTGACTTTGCTGGATTATCTTCTAGTGTGTAATCACTATAGACAACGTAATTCTTAATCTTCATTTCTACTCTTTTCAATGTTAGTGATAGCTGTTGCGCACAGCTATCTAAGCGGATGGAATAACGGAGAGTTGAAAACCATCATACAGGACCCAGTTGCATTATGACGGATGCAACCAGTAATGCGCCACTGTGTAGGCGCATATTCTTACTTATTGCCCTTGGTCGGACCTCTACCTTTATTTGTGTTCGGACTAATCTGACCTTGATTCTTTTGATGATTGGTCTTAGGCACATCAGGCTTTTGACTACGTTCACCAATGGCATTAGCAATCTCACGTGCAGTAGCACCCCACGCTTCTTTAGCCTTAATGAACGCTGCTCGTTTAGAGGCTGTTCCAGCGTTGCCAGTTGTAGGACCACGCTTTTGATTTATAGTCTTATCCATTATTGAGAATTTCCTTTTCTTGGACCAATACCCATATTGTAATCATACTTACAGGCTGGCACTTCTTTGGTGCCACTAGGATTACGCTTTTGTTCACGACCAGTTGCATGTGCTGGTGGCAGTTTACCACTCACACCTGTTGAACCTGCACCAACCTTAGTCGGACCTCTACCGTAATTCTCTTTAGCACTACGACCAGAAGCATTAGTTTGGAATGCCTTACTATAGCCACCTGGCTTATCGGAGTTGTCTAATCCCATAAATCCAAGACTGCCTCCACTGTTTGAATGTTGTTTCATTGTTATTACCTTTCGAAAGTTAACAATATTATTTAGCTTTTGGTTTAGACTTCTTTTTCATCTTTTGTTTCTTTTTCTCACCAGCTTCAGAATATGCAATTGCCACAGCCTGAGCTTTTGGTTTACCAGCTTTAACCTCTGCACCAATGTTCTTACCAAATCCTTTACTACCAGGTTTCGCACCTTTAATTAACGGCATAATTCTATCCTTATTTTATGTTCACGGTTCTTGACCGTTATCACTGTTGTCAATCAGTGTGGCTTCAACGTTATTCAATTTGTTTAACGATTGTTCTTGTAGTGCTACGGTGCCTATCGTTTCTAGCGCCTTTAAGAACGCTTGTTGACGATTCTCCACCGTGCTTGTTTCATCTACTGTAATATGTGTTTGGTCAGCTAGTAATTTGCCTAGGAATAATTGATCATACTTATATCTAAGGTGCCGATCACTTTGTGCTTCAATGTAATTACGTGCAAGAGCCTGTTCGAATGGTAGTCCCGCAGTATTTAACGCTGCAAGAAGCGTGGCTGCTGTTACTTTGTTTGTAGATCCTTTCGGACGGCCTGCGCCTGGCATAGCGGGACGCAACAAAATTTTCTTAGATTTGTTATCTTCTTTTTCCATACTATTATTTATGATATTTCAAACAACTCTTCAAAAGTATTATCAACAGTAGTCCACGCTTCAATGCGTTTTTCACTGATATCAATATATTTTTGATCCATGTCTATACCTACATATTCATGTCCTAATTTTACAGCTGCCATACCTGTTGACCCACTACCATTAAACGGATCTAATACTCGTCCATTAGCAGGAGTTACTAATTTAATAAGATAATTCATTAATGCTTGTGGCTTTACAGTTGGATGATTGTTACCAGTATTTTTAATTTCTTTATCATTAGCTATACACCATTTTTCATAAATCTCTGGAATTCCATGTGCTTTTATGTGTCCTAAGTGTGGTAAATAAATTTCTTTACTTCCATTAATAGATTTGTTGCCTTGTGCATCAATCCAATATCCTCCCATTTCATCTAACATTTCTTTTTGAGTTAATACATCGTTGCCATTTGTTATAACCTCTGAATTTATATTATGAACTTGATATCCGCCGCCATCTGCTCCTGGGTGTCTTGGGCCTGGATCGGCATAACCTATATGCCGTTCTTTGCGACTAATTTTAGGACAGTAGAAGTATTTTTGATAATCATTTATTTCTCCCATAACGTTTGATGGATAACGATTACCCTCAACCCTAGTAGCATCTATGTTTAATGCGCCTGTTTTATATTGTTGAATATTTTTAGCAACAGATTGTGTTAATGGTTTACGTGCCATTACGATAGGTTCATGCGCTGGTTTTAATGCTGTTCCCCATCCTAACCATTCATTAGAATTAGAATTTTTATTTGTTTTTTGAATAAATTTACCCACATCTTGTGATTTGGGGAATCCAGATGAATATAACCACATAATCTGATCTCTTATTTCAAACCCACTATTTTCAACCATTATTGCCATCCAATGATATGATCTTGCAGCCGAAAATGCCAATAAATGTGCGCCTGGTTTTAACACTCTGAAGCATTCTTTAAATACTGGAGTTAAATCTGTATCTTCACTATCCCACGCTTTGCCCAAAAAGTTGATAAGATACGGTGGGTCTGTGACCACTGAGTCAAAGTGATTATCGGGATATTGTTTTAATACTTCAGCAGAATTACCTGCATGTAATGTAAATTTTTTCATATTCTTTTCTTTTCTATAAATTCTATTAACGTCTAGGTGTAATCGGATTAGGATTAGGCACTACACGTCTATTAGGCATTTGCACACCTACTGTATTGTTTTTCATCATTCGCTCCTTATATCTTCTAATACATGACCGTTCATAGTTTGTAGATACGCTATTACACCACCATCATTGTGTAGATACCAAGTAGTTGATAATATAGACTCTTCTTCAGGTTCTGTGGTAACTAATACCATTCTAGGCACTTTAATTATTTCTAATTGGAATGCTCTAACTTGACCTGTTTCCCAAGTTCGCTCTCTACGTATCATTTCTACTATACCGTATTCATTACTATCTAGATAACAGTTTTCTAACCAGTTTACACCCATTAAATCATAGCCTATTGAGTATTGTTCTGGTGGTTGTGTAGACTCTATAATTTCTCTGTATACATCATAAGGAACCGTGGCTAAATTCTCTGGATAATAGAATGCACCGCTTTGGAATAATGCGCATAATGCTTGTTGTGCTCGTTCTAGATTCATTGTTGGTTCCTTGTTGTTTAATTTATTTATTCAATCTCTGTAATACGTTTTCTAATAGTGCCTGCTTGTAGTAATAACTGTTTAGCATGTTCTTGTAGTGTAAACTTGTTGGATACATTAGACTCACGACTAGCTCTGATTGCTAACTCTTTGGCTTCACGTTGGAAGCGTTTAATGGTTGCTTCATACTGTTTAATTTGTTGTTGTTTGTAGTTCATTTTGTTTCCTTTGTGTTGTATTTAGTGTTTATTGTAGACTGAGTAAATTTCTTAATAATAACTCCGTCTCTAGCGTGATTCATTGTTTATCTAGTTGATGCACTATATCACGATGGTGTCCGTTGTGGGTTGGTGCTACTTTACCTGTTATATGTGTGTAAAGTGCATCAAAATAGCGTGGGTTATAACAGTCTAGTGCTTCTAGTAATCCGCTACTAAATGAATAGTTGTGTGTGGCTGTTGCACGCTCTAGCAATTCTTTAGTAATCTTATTAATAGTGTGATCGTGTTCTGTGCCTGTTAATCTAACTGTGGCTGATCTGTAATTAATTGGTAATCGTTCACTTTGTGCTTGATCAATTGCATATTCAATGTGCTTGGATGGGAAGTCATTTAATATCAATCTAATGGCAAATGTGGCTGCTTCTTTAATTCTGCCTGCTCTGGTAATATCATAGTTGTTGTCACGTTCTTCTGCAATTTGACGATCTAGGTATTCGTAAACAGTAGTGATCTTGCCTAATGCGTTGCTAACTGTATAACGTGCTGTTTCTAATTGATGATAGTCTTTTGGCTCATAGTTTGGCAGTATTGCTGTTTCGTATAGCTCAATCCAGTTCATTAAATTGCGTGCGTCATGCTGTGTAAATGAATAAACATAATCAGATAGTGCAGACCAACGATCATGTTGTATAGCTATGGCACGTTTTTGTAGTTGATTATAGAATCGTTCGTCTTGTTTGGAATAGAATTGATCTTGGCTTTCAGCTTTTAGCAAGCCGTAAAGCACAGTTTTACCGTTATAAGCACGTTCGTGTAGTTCTTTTACTTGATCTAGTGGTAACTTGTAAGTAAGTGAATTGCCGTTGTGTGATTTGCGAAAGTAGAAGTATTTCATTTTGTGTTTCCTGTAAGTGCTGTTGCTAACATCAAGCTAATATCTTGTTGACGTGTTCTGGCTAGATCAATCGTGGCTAAACGCTGTGCTTGTTCTAGTGTGGCAACTAAGTTGCGTGCTTCTTGTAATGCTTGTTGTAGTTCTACTAAGTGTGTCATGTTTAAATCTCCTGTAAGTTTGTGTAATAGTATTTAGTGTATATTAAATCACCTGTAAATTTTTCTGTGTCTAAATAATCTTATGGAACAACGTATACAAGAATTGCTTAAGCCTTATGCTATTGTGGATTGGCGCTATCTTGACGGCTATTATAAGAATTGCCGTGGATGGCGCATTCAACGTATACGCATGTATGATCCTAAAGAAGTTCGTGAATCTAATAAAGAAGTTTTACCCTTAGTTCGTATTGATAAATAATATTACAGTAGTAGCATTTGGTAGTGGTGCTACTGTGTAGCGTGTATGTTCCTTGGCGGGTCATACACGCTTTTTTATTTGATTTCGAATAATCTGTGGAATACTGTAGGACGTTCTGCCATAATAACAAGTGCACGTGCTACTTCATCTTCTGTTAAATGCATTAACTTACGTGGTTTGCTATCAGCATCAATCAAATTGTCTTGTCGTTTAGCTAGTTTTAATCCATCAAATAAACCACGATAATCATCAGTAGTTACTATATGTGCCCATGCTGCGTAGTTATTCATAGTATCATCTACATAAGTGTGGAATAGTTCTTCTGTGTCTACATCAAAGAATGTTAGTTTATAATAATAGTTGCTGGCATTAGCACTTAAGCTCTTACTGGCTATTGGTCCTTGTTTATCTATTAGAATTAATTGTGTTGTTGTTTTAAGCATTTGTTTATCTCCTGTATACTATTATTTAGTTCGAATTGCAAAAAGTGGTATTTTAGTGGGTAATTATAGTCACTTTCGAGATGTCTAACGACATCTATTCGTTAACTCGTAAACTCGTTAACTCATATTGTTTTAATAATTAATCCATCATTATGTTTGAGTCGTTATCGCGCCTGTTAAGGCACGTTAATAATGGTTATTATGCCATCATCGTTATCTAATACACGCACCGTATAGGTCAGTAGGTTTTGCTATCACTGTTTAGCGTGGAACAACGCTGTTGTCTGTAGTATTAGATCACTAGTATCAGAACAACATGCAAGGTAGTTTTTCAACTGCGTAGTCTTGCTCACTTTTT
>Ga0208497_1000860_pt1 | contig 12404 bp, 16 predicted proteins | sample CryBogCBE25Aug07_FD_184555 | JGI IMG/M metagenome (GOLD analysis project Ga0208497, IMG submission 184555) | Freshwater microbial communities from Crystal Bog, Wisconsin, USA - CBE25Aug07 (SPAdes) | ecosystem: Environmental > Aquatic > Freshwater > Lake | place: Crystal Bog, Wisconsin, USA...
ACTTTATACAGCGCTGGCGCATTTGGTACAGCTAAGACCACAACAGCTGGCGATACTGTAAGCGTTACATATTCCACAACTGCGACTAGCTAAGGAGTCCTAAATGGCTCTAGTGCTGTATGACCGAGTCCAACAGACTGGTTCTGCTAACACAACCGTAAGTTTTACATTAAGCGGAAGTGTTGCAGGATATCAGTCGTTTGCCGTTGTCGGTAACGGAAACACCACTTATTATGGTGCTGTAGATAGTTCTGGTAACTGGGAAGCAGGTATAGGTACATACTCAACTTCTGGTCCAACCCTTACCCGTACAACAATTTTAGCATCATCAAACTCAGGATCTGCAGTTAGCACGTTTAGCGGATCAGTTAACATATTTGTTACATATCCAGCAGAAAAATCGGTTAATCGAGATGCTAATGGTAACGTTAATATTTCTTACACGCCAAACGTAGCAACCAATATTGGGGCTTTAAACGTAGGAGATGGAACATATAGCACATCTGCAACCGGCCAAATTGCTTCTTTTGCTAGTGCTGATGCAACATACGCAAACGTCATATTACAAAATACAAACAATACAAGTTCTTCAGCATATTCTTCTTATGTAACAGCGGCTAATAACTACCCAAATCAGTACATGGAAATTGGTAGTAATAGTACAAACTATAATGCTACCGCCGCTGGGTTCGTGATGAACTCATTAAATGCTGCTGGTGCAAACTTTGTTCAATCTTACGGTTCCGATTTAACTTTAGCTACTTGGACGAGTAATAATATTCACTTTTTACAAAACGCTACATCCGCAACAACAGATTCAATGACGTTGTACGCTGATGGCGGTGCTTCTTTAGGTGGTCTTGGAGACCCCGGTATTGGAAATATAGCGATTAATAATGCTGTTGTTGGATTAACAACTACTGCATCAAGCGCTGGAACTTTAGTCTTAACTTCAGCTTCTACTCAAGTACAACTTGTTACTGGTACCACAACTCAAACTATACAACTACCACAAGCAACTACTTTATTAAAAGGTACATTCTATACAGTAGCTAACAACTCTACTGGATTAGTAACTGTAAAAGATAATGCTAGTACGACTTTAGAAACTATACCTACAGGCGGCGCTGCACAGTTTTTATGTGTATTAAACGGCACTTCTGCCGGTACGTGGGGTGTACGTGTATTTGCTGCATCTAACGTAACTTGGGGTACAGCAACGCTTAATTATGGCGGCACTATTACTAGTGCTACTTGGAATGGCGGAACAATCGGTACAGGGTATGGTGGCACAGGACTTACAGGATTTAGTTCATCTAACTATGCTATTTACTCTACTTCACCTTCAGCATTAACTGCTGGTACTTTGCCGGTTTTAGCTGGTGGTACAGGAACAACAACGTCTACTGGTTCTGGTTCTACAGTATTAAATACTTCACCTACTTTAGTAACCCCAACATTAGGTGCAGCAAGTGCTTCGTCTTTGGCTTTAGGTAGCGCTTTAACGGTAGCAAACGGCGGTACAGGATTAAACTCTACTCCAGCTAATGGACAATTATTAATTGGTAACGGAACAGGGTTTACTGAAACTACATTAACTCAAGGTACCGCAATTACCATTACCAACGGTTCTGGTTCAATTACTATTGCCAATAATGGCGTAACTGCTTTTAGTGGTGGAACCACAGGATTAACGCCAAATACTTTGACAACTGGCGCAGTTACTTTGGCTGGTACATTAGCAGTTGGTAACGGCGGCACAGGAATAACAACAACTCCAACTAACGGTCAAATCCCTATTGGAAACGGTACAAACTATACTGCAGCAACTTTAACTGCTGGTACTGCAATTAGTATTACTAACGCATCTGGATCGGTAACTGTTGCAGGAGCTACTTCTGGCGTAAGTGCTGGTTCGTACACAACTGCAAACATTACAGTTGACGCTCAAGGTAGAGTTATTTCAGCTTCTAACGGTTCAGGTGGTGGTGCAACAATTACGCCAACAACAACTTCTAGCACTTACTATGTTATTGGAACCACCTCAACTTCAGGTACACTATCTACGGCATCTATTTCAAATACAAATGCAGTTTATTACAATGCATCTACCGGTGCTTTAACTGCCGTATCACATGTATCGTCTTCTGATGAGCGTTTAAAACAAGATATTGAAACTATTACTGACGCATTAACTAAAGTAGAAACTATGCGTGGCGTAACTTACTTAAGAAATGGTGTGCGTGAAGTTGGTGTAGTAGCTCAAGAAGTAGAGCGAGTTGTGCCGGAAGTAGTCCATACAGCAGATGGCGAATATGGCTATAAATCAGTTTCTTACGGTAATATGGTTGGTTTATTAATTGAAGCGGTTAAAGAATTGTCTGCCGAAGTAAAAGCATTAAAAGCTCAAATTAAAGAGGCTTAATAGTGTTTGGAATATCAGCCTTTGCTCAAACCCCTTTTGCGGCATTAGGGCAAAACCTATATAACCTCTCTATAACTGAAGACTTTCAACCTGCAGATTCTAATACCCAAACGTCTACTTTTTTACAGAGTATTACTGAAAACTACACCATAACGGACAATAATTCACAAGCGTCTATTCTTATTGAGACTATTTCTGAAGGTCTTACTTTAAATGACTCTAGCACCCAACAGAGCGCTTTTTTAAACTCTATTACAGAACCGTTTAGTATTGCCGAAACCGAAACTATAGCTGCCCAGTTTGCAGTGGCAGATACTGAAAATCTTAGCGTAGCTGATTCTAATGTGGTTTATTACGCTGCGTCAGCTAGCGATACCGAAAATTTTAATTTAGCCGATTCTAATACCCAGCAAAGCGCTTTTTTAGATACGATTACCGAAAACACTAACTTAAATGACACTAGGGCTATAACTGCCCAATTTGTGGCTAGTATTATAGAAGCTACCACAATGGCGGATTTTGAGGCCATAATTGCTCAATTTTCCACTGCTAGAACTGAAAATTTAAGTTTAGCTGATATAGAAACCATTTCTTCTATACTTACATTTAGTATTGTAGAAAACCTTAGTTTAGATGATTCCCGTACCATAGCCGCTCAATTTATAGGAATTGTTCAAGAAAACTTTAATTTAGCCGATTCTAATACCCAACAAAGCGCTTTCTTAGATACAATTATTGAAAACTTTACTTTGGCAGACTCGCTAATTACTACTGGATGGTTTAAAATTAACGATACTCAAAACCCCAACTGGGTGCTGATTAATAATACGCAGCAATAAGGGATAAGTATGTCATCACAATATACAACTAGCTTAAAAATCCAAGAAATTGGGAATGGTGAGCAGTCGGGCATTTGGGGTTCTACGACCAATACTAACTGGCAGCTAATTGAGCAAGCCGTAGCTGGTGTACAGACCATTACTATGGCAAATGCTAACTATACCCTATCAAATCTTAATGGTTTGCTAGATGAAGCCCGCAATATGGTGCTTATTGTGCAAGGTACAAATAATACTACCTATCAAGTTATTGCCCCGTTAGTCCCTAAAATGTATGTAGTCACTAACAATACATCAGGCGGTAATGCTATCACTATTGGCGCTTCGACTGGTTCAGTCATTAGTATCCCTAATGGCACTACTGCACAAGTTTATTGTGATGGATCTACGGGTTTTTACTCAGCCCAAACTGGTTCTGCAGGAAATTTTACAATTAATGGTAACTTAAATGTTACTGGTAATTTGACAGACGTAGGATCTTTAACTGGCACTACGATTGCGGCGTCTAATCAATTTTCTGGACCCGGTACAGGATTAACTGGAACTGCTTCAAGCCTTACTTCAGGATCTGCTAATAGTTTAGCAACAACTAATTTTTCAATTTCAGAATCTGGTGGAAAGTTATATATTTATTACCAAGGTACCCCAGTTGCATCAATAAGTTCTACAGGCGCTATAGTTTCTGCTAGTACCATAACTCCAAACGGAACACCATAAGGATAATCATGGCTCAATTTACAATAAGCGGCGATACAAGCGGTACTTTAGCCCTAGCTGCCCAAGCCTCGGCTGGTAGTACAGTTATTACGTTTCCCAACGTATCTGGTAATGCTTTAGCTTCTACTGCCGTGTCAAGCTCATCTACCAATACTGTGACTAATAAAATTGCCGTAAACATTGGTGGCACAACGTATTACTTGCTAGCTTCTACATCAGGAACCTAATATGGCAACTATATTAACAGCCGGCACAACTACGGCAACTTCGCTTGTTATTAATTCGGATACTTCTGGCACTTTAGCTTTTGTAGGCGGTACAGGCACCGCTATGACTATTGCCAGCGGCTTGGTTACTTTAACTACGCCTTTAGCGGTTACTTCTGGCGGTACTGGAAACTCAAGTGGAAATGCGGTTGGTATTGCGAATACTGGTGGATGGAATGTAACGCCTAGCGGTACAAAACTTTACTTTAATTACAATGGCACAAACGTAGCAAGCTTGGATTCATCTGGTAACCTTAGAGTGCTAACATCGGTTATATCCGGCACTACCCCCTAATAGGAGCAATAAATGGCAATTACAACTTCGGGTACAACCCTAACCTTTAACGACTCAACTACGCAAACTACTGCGCCAGTTAATACCAATGCTAACGTAAACTCAGTTTCAGCTGGTGCAGGTATTTCTGTTAACTCAACTACAGGTGCTGTCACTGTCACTAACTCTGGTGTTACATCTGTTGCAGCCGGTACTGGTATTTCTGTTTCTGGTTCTACTGGCGGTGTAACTATTTCTGCCGGCGGTTACACTTCTGGTCTTGGAGGTCAAATTTTTACTGGAAGCGGAACATTTACAATTCCTTCTGGTGTTACTGCGGTTAAAGTAATAGTAATAGGTGGCGGTGGGGGAGGTGCGGCATCAAGTACACGAGTTGGTCAAGGTGGTGGAGGCGGTGCTGGTGCAACAGCCGTTTCTTATTTAACTGGATTAACCCCAACTGCTAATATTGCAGTTACTGTTGGTGGTGGTGGCGGTAGCGGTGGTGCTGGTGGTTTATCTAAAATTGCATCAGGAAACCAAGCAATTACTACAGTTACCTGTAATGGCGGAAGCACAGGTAACAGTTATGGAAGTTGTGCTGCTGTTAATACTGCAAATGGTGGTGCTGGTGGAACTGCTAGTGGCGGAACAATTAATATTACTGGTAGTACTGGTTCGACTGGTATAGTGGCTGGAGGTGAATGTGGCGGAAACCATGGCGGTTTTGGCGGAAATGGTGGTAATTCAATGTTTGGTGGTGCTGGTACTGGTACTGGTGGGGGACTTTCTGCTGGTAATAGTGCTAATGGTTATGGTTCTGGAGGCGGAGGTGGTGTGGCTGCTGGTAGTAATAATAATGCTGGTGGTGGTAGTGGCTATCAAGGTGTTGTGATTTTTGAATGGTAATGGAAAAATAAAATGACAAATCAAAATTATTTACAAGTAGAAAGCAATGTTGTAACAAATCTTGTTGTTTGGGATGGAGATACAAATACTTGGCAACCTCCAGCAGATGCAACCATGCTAGTTCAAGCAACTACTCCAGCTATGGTTTGGGAATTAAATTCAGCAACTCCACCAGTTTATGTATTAACTGAAGTTATTGGTGTAGGTCAAATTGGATTTACATGGGATGGTTCAGTTTTAACTACAAATGAACAACAACCACCTAATCCACCTAAAGCTGAAATTGCATCAACAGGAACAAAGACTGCATAATGCCAATCAATATTAGCCCAACCCATCAATTTATTTATGATGGGGCACAGTTAAATATTTACCTTGCCGATAAAGGTGAAGGTTTAACAAAGCATGAACATAATTTTGCCCATGCAACTATGTGCAATTCTGGTTCTTGTTTAGTTAGTTTAGAAGGTCGTAGTTATATTATTGACAAAACAAGTCAACCATTAAATTTGCCAGCTAATGAATGGCATGAAATTGAAGCATTAGAAGATGGCACAGTATTTGTTAATGTGTTTGCTGAAGGTAAATATTAAATGACCCAATTCATTGGTGTATACGAAAATGCTTTTTCAAAAGAATATTGTGAAAGAACAATAAAGTATTTTAACAATATGCAAGCAAATGGTTTTACAGAAAATCGTATGCAGTCTGAAGATGCTATAAAAATTAAAAAAGATGATGATGCCTTTTTTGGACACTACGAAGAATTTGTAAATTTGCAATTAGCTGGTCCAATGTATAAAGAGTTTAATGAAACTTTTTGGAAAATTTATAATGAACAATATGCACCTAATTTTGCTGTTTTAAGCGAATCTGGAGCACATAATAATTTTTCTTTTAAAGTTCAAAAAACACCTATTGGTGGCGGTTATCATGTTTGGCATTACGAATCTTCTGATAGACAAAATTGCCATCGCTTGCTTACTTGGATGGTATATCTTAATGATGTAGAAGAAGGTGGAGAAACCGAGTTTTTGTATCAACATATAAGAGTAAAGCCCAAACAAGGCACTTTAGTTATTTGGCCAGCCGCATTTACTCATACTCATAGAGGTAATCCTCCGTTGAGCAATGAAAAATATATTGTCACTGGATGGACCGAATTTTAAATGAATGAAATATTTAAACAACTTCTTACTGGTAAAGATAATCAGACCCATGATCTAGGTCGTTGGACTTGGTTTATTGGATTTATTGCCGTTATTGCGATTGCAGTTTATGAAGTTATGCAGTCCCACCAAATTAGCTTAACCGAACTTGCTTCGGCATTAGGTATTGTATCTGGTGCGGGTGGGGCTAGTGTAATGATGAAACAAAACTCGGAGCCGGGGGCGTAATGTTATATGGAACCTACATCAAAGCTGGTTTACTTGTTGTACTTGTATGCGGTGTGTTTTTCGCTGGCTGGCATACTAGGGATAGGGACTTTACTATTTACAAAAATCAAATCCGAATTGAAGCTGAGAAAGCTCAAGCACATACGGAGTCGGTCCAAAAACAACAGGCACTAATTAATAAAGGAATTCAAGATGAATATGATGCGAAACTTAGTCTTTTGCGCCAGTATTATGCTAACGGGGTGCGGAACAACAATGGTGCCAGTACAGTGTCCGGCATTTCCTCAACCACCAAGCTCTCTGATGCAATCGCCGCCTACAATCAACTTGCTTCCGACTGCGCAGCCACAACCCTCCAAACCGTAACACTCCAGCAGTGGATTAACGAGCAGTTGAGTGTCAAATGAATAAAGAACAGCTAGCCGCTTGGGTGACTTTAATTGCTACTTTCACGTTATGTGTAACAGTAGTGTCTATGGTCAGCGTATTTATGATGGGTTTTTTTGACCCTCAAGTAGACAACAACAAGTTATTTGAGATAGTTGGTCCCGCCTTTCAAACAATCGTAGGCGGTTTTATTGGTTTAATTACCGGCATTAAGATTGGAAGCGATAGTGAATGAACAGCAACTAACTGCATTAGATATTGACGTAAAATGGTTGCAACCGTTGATAGATACTTTTATTAAGTACAACATCAGCACAACCCAGCGCCAAGCTTCTTTTATAGGACAGTGCCAGCATGAATCTAATAATTTTAGAACTTTGGAAGAAAACCTTCATTACTCCGCTGCTGGACTTATGCGTGTTTGGCCCAGCCGATTCACTAGTGACGTGGTGGCTCAAGCTTATGCAAACAACCCCGAAAAGATAGCTAATAAGGTTTATTCGGGTCGCATGGGTAATGGTGACGAAGAGTCGGGTGATGGATGGGCATACCACGGTAGGGGTTTAATTCAGCTTACAGGGCGTGATAATTACAGTGCCTGTGGTGCATCCCTAGGATTTGCTTTATTAACCAACCCAGAGCTTCTATTACAGCCTAAATCGGCGTGTTTAAGTGCGGGATGGTTTTGGAACAAAAAGGGCTTGAACGACTTGGCTGATATTGCCGATTACACTACAATGACAAAACGGATCAATGGCGGTACATTGGGTCTGGACGATAGAATTGCTAAAATCCAAAAAGCCAAAGAGATACTAGGGTAAACCCTTATGCCATTACAGAAACTACAATTTAGACCCGGACTAAACCGTGAAGGTACTATCTACTCTAATGAGGGTGGCTGGTATGACGGCGATAAAGTACGGTTTCGTTCTGGCTTACCAGAGAAAATTGGTGGTTGGGTTCAATTATCAGCCAATCAATTTCAAGGTGTATGCCGATCCATTTGGAACTGGTTAAATGGAGATTCAGGCGTTGGCAATCAATATATTGGTCTAGGTACAAGTTCTAAGTATTACATCTACTATGGTGGTGTATACAACGACATTACCCCTATCTATAAAACCGATACCCTTACAGGTCCATTTACAACCGCATCTGGTTCATCGATTGTTACAGTAACGGATAATGCTTATAGCCCATCAGCAGGTGATTATGTAACTTTTTCTGGTGCTACCGCAATCGGAGGGGTATTAGTTTCAGGCGATTATATGATCGCTTCGGTATTATCTACTACTCAATACACTATTGTTGTTGCACAAGTCGCTTCTGCAACCGTTTCTGGCGGCGGTACAGTTACGGCTCAATACGAATACCCCACAGGAAATACTGTTTACATTATCGGTAACGGATGGGGAGCGGGTCCTTGGGGTGGAATTAATCCAGCTATTCCTTATTTATTACCCAATAACCCATTTACTATTAATGCAGGTAGCAACGTAGTTACTGTTACTCAACCAAATCATGGTTTTACTGCAGCTGGTCAATATGTAGCTTTTTCTAACGCATTAACGTTATCTACTACCCCAACTACATATTCTTTAACGTCTGGATCCTATGGATTTAAATCTGGTACTTACGACCTTTCCGGTAACGTATATGACACTCTAGGTGCTAATTATTTAAACGGCACTTTCACAGTTGCTAGTATCGTTAATGCAAGCGCTTACACGATTGTGGTTCAAAAAACAGTAGCGGCTAACATGGCTGGCGGTGGCGCTAACGTTACAGTTTATGAGCAATCTGGATCTCAGGGATGGGGCGTTGCCTTTTCTTCAGGTATCGGACAACAACTTCGTCTTTGGTCTAACGATAATTTTGGTGGAGATCTTGTACTTGCGCCTCGTGGAGGACCAGTATTCTATTGGCAAGATAGTAGCACAGTATCTACCCATGCTACATATTTAAGTAGTTTAGCTAACTCTACGACAGCGGTTACAGATGCCTCTACATTTACCGCAAGTGCGACATCTATTACAGTAACATCTGCAAATGCCCCGTATATATATCCTTACATGTACATTACGGGAACTAACTTACCCGCCAATACTCAAGTAGCTTCTACTTATATAACGGGCGCTACAACTGTACCAATTACAACGACTACTACTGGTACTAGCTCATCTTTATATAATTTTTCATATGCAGGAGCATTTGTACCTACATCCACTTATCAAGTTATTTCTTCAGAAGTTCAGGAATTTGTAATCTGTTTTGGTGCTAATCAATATAGCCCTAATAATGCTAATACCACATTTAACCCAATGACGGTTCGTTGGTCTGACCAAGCAAATCAGTATCAGTGGATTCCGATAGTCACAAACCAATCAGGTGAATATACGCTTTCTAACGGATCCTACATTATGGGGGCTAGAGCATCTCGTCAAGAAATCTTAATATGGACGGATTCAGCTCTGTATTCTATGCAGTATATTGGCGCTCCTTATGTATGGGGCTTCCAAATTTTGATGGATAATATATCCATCATGTCCCCTAACTGCATGATTACAATCAATAATATTACTTATTGGATGGGGCGAGACCGTTTTTATATGTATGACGGTACAGTTAAAACTTTGCCATGTTCATTAAAACAATATGTATTTGAAGATTTAAATCAAAATCAATCTTATCAAGTATTTGCTGGCGCAAATGAAGGCTTTAATGAGGTATGGTGGTTCTATGTAAGTAATTCAAGCCAAGATACTGCTATAGATAAATACGTGGTTTACAACTATTTAGATAACTGCTGGTATTACGGCACTATGGCTCGTACTGCTTGGTATCAGACTGGAACCCAGCCTTATCCAATCGCAGCCGATTACAACGGCAGATTGCTTTACCATGAGAATGGTAATGATGATAACTCGGTACAGGGCGTAACTTCCCCGATTAATTCATACATACAGTCTTCCGACTTTGATATTGGAGACGGTAATAACTTTGGCTTTGTATGGAGAATGTTGCCTGACGTAAACTTTAATAGTTCAACAACCAATCAACCATCGGTTACTATGCAGCTCCAACCACGTCTAAATTCTGGTACGGCATACAATACTAGTACAGACAATCCTACGGCTCAAAGCACGCAAAACTTCTCTGCTAGCGTACCAGCCTATACGGTTAACCAATTTACTGGGCAGGTCTATACCCGTGTTCGGGGTCGTCAAATGGCAATTAGATTACAGTCTACTGGACAGGGCGTAGCTTGGCAGCTAGGAACCCCTCGTATTGATATTCGTCAGGATGGGCGTAGATAATGGGCATTCCACTATATCAATCCTATAACGGTTCACCGTTAAATCCAGCGCCGCCAAACTTACCCGTAGCTGCTCCACAGACTTACGATATTCAATTTGAAAATCAGATGCTTAACATATTGCGGTTATATTTTAACCAGCTAAATAACTATACTCAAGCAACAGCGATCCCAGATTATGGTACTACAGCTAATAGACCAACCATTAAGCTACAAATTGGGCAATATTATTTTGATACCACTTTAGGCTATCCTATATGGTGGAATGGTACAAAATGGGTAAATGCTAGTGGAACTGTGGTTTAAATGATAAAATCCAATAAAACTGAAGTAAAGGACCTATTATGAGCGGTGGTGGCGGAAGCAGTGGAATACTCCCAGCAGTCGGAGCTGGACTAGGAATAGCATCCCTGATTGCTACAGGAGGAGCTGATGCCCCTTTAGTTGCCACTGAGGAAGGCGCTCTTTTAGAAGGTGGAGCAGCTACTTATGATGCCGGTCTTTCTGCCGATGCTATGGCTAGCTATGGCGGGGCTGGTGCAGGATCTGGGTTGCCATCTTTATCTCAAGCAGCTACGGGGGTTAATGCTTTAAACGGTATAAATAACGCAGCCAACGCATTTAGCCCACAAGAGCTACAAGCTATTCAGCAAGGTCAACAGGACTCTTTTGTACAGAATCCTAATCAGTATTATCCTACCGCTTCTACAGATGCAAATGCTCCTTTAGTGCCAGTTAACCCTGCACAAAATGTTCCAACATCTACGGTAGCAGATACAGCTGCTGCTCAAAACGTACAAAATGCAGCAGCTCAGGCTCCTGTTACTACCCCCACTGTTCCTCCTCAGCCAACTAGTGGCGCTTATGCTGGATACACACCAGAACAATGGGCTACTGCTACTCAAGGAATGTCTGCTCAAGACCTTCAAGGAGCAACCAATGCACCCGGAGCAACTACCCCTTGGTATCAACAGTACTGGAATAACCTAACTGATACATCAGGTAAAGGTTTAAACTTTGCTCAAAAAGCTACTTTAGGCGGCGCTGGAATTGCTACTTTGTTAGCATTACAAAAATCTGGCGCTATGAAGCCAAATTATTTGCCACAATATAACCCTGTATCTGCATCTTCTGTAGGTCTTGGTAGAACCCTTTCTCCTAGCTATCAGCCTAACCGTGCCTCGCAGTGGGGATATGCTGCTGGTGGAAACGTTTCCACTCCTGCCAATGTAATGCCATCAGACCTGCAAAAAAACCCATTAGAAGATGTTTTAAATAAATATGGCATTACCCCACAAGTGGCTAACCAAGGTTTGCAATCTTTGATGAGCAACCAACCTATGCCTAGAGCTGGAGCTTCATTTAGCACAGGTGGCGTTCCTCATTTAAAAGAAGGTTCTTTTGTAGTTCCTGCTGATGTGGTAAGCCATTTTGGTAACGGATCCACAGACGCCGGATTAAAAGCCCTTCACAGACATTTAGGCGCCGAGTCAATTATGGGTCATGGCGATGGCATGAGTGACGATATTGCTACTACAATAGAAGGCAAACAACCCGCTCGTGTAGCTAATGGAGAGGCAGTAGTCCATCCAGATAAGGTTAAAGCATTAGGCAACGGATCAACAGATGCTGGTGCTAAGAAGTTATATGCAATGATGAATAAAGTACGTAAAGCCCGAACGGGGACTACGAAACAAGGTAAACAAATTAAAGCTGAGAAATATTTACCAGCATGATTGTTAAGCACGTCAGTGTAAATTACTGCGCTCAAGTATGGCCTAGCGTAGAAAAATACATAGTTGATGCGCTGCAATATGGCGGTGATGATTATAAGTTAGATCAAGTTAAGGCTTTTGTTTGTAGTGGTCAATGGT
>Ga0208497_1000861_pt1 | contig 12403 bp, 33 predicted proteins | sample CryBogCBE25Aug07_FD_184555 | JGI IMG/M metagenome (GOLD analysis project Ga0208497, IMG submission 184555) | Freshwater microbial communities from Crystal Bog, Wisconsin, USA - CBE25Aug07 (SPAdes) | ecosystem: Environmental > Aquatic > Freshwater > Lake | place: Crystal Bog, Wisconsin, USA...
ATTAACTGTACCTAAATATTACCATACTTTTTCTAAAGTCAACAATAAATTTTACTATTTTACAAATATATTTTTTGGTGTATACTCGTAAAACATTTATAAGAAAGGTAAACATGAACCCATTTGAATTATTAAAATTTGAGTTTGGCACATTGTCACGACTCGCTAATTTATTATGCATTACAGACTCAGCAATTTATATGTGGACAAAGAAAAACAACATTCCTGTTCGACATTTAAGAAAGATTGAGGAATTGTCACAAGGTCGTGTTACAAAGGAAATGTTGCGACCTGATTTATTTGCAAAAAAGAATGAAGTAGTATAATCTATGGGAAAGATAGGGTTGCAACCCAACAAGTCGCCTAGTCAACGATTTCTTTCCCACCCTTTTTGACTACCTTTGACAAAGGAAAATTTATGCATTACTACAGCTTTAATATTGCTGATTGGCATCTAGGAACTAGTCATCTCTCTTTAGAAGAAGAGGCTGTTTACTTTAAATTAATTAATCATTATTACGATACAGAAAAACCTATACCCAAGGAAACCCAACAGGTTATTCGTAGGTTACGGTTAGGTAACCATGAGGTTATTGTAGGTTTAATTCTTAATGAATTTTTTGTTTTAAAAGACAACGGTTGGCATCATGTGCGTTGTGATAAAGAGATAGAAGACTATCATAATAAAGCCGAAACTAGCAGAGAGAATGGCAAGAAAGGTGGAAGACCTAGAAAAAACAAAGACTTACAAGATAACCCAATAGGTTTTACAGAAGAACCTGAAATAACCCAAGAGGTTATTTTGGCTAACCCAAGCATAACCCAAGAGAAAGCTAACCAAGAACCAAGAACCAAGAACCAAACTATTAGCTTCGATGCTAAAGGTGGTGTTTTTAAAAATGTGAGTGAAATCCAAGTCGAGGTTTGGAAGAAAGCTTTTCCTGCTGTTAACTTGGATATTGAAATGGCTAAAGCTGTTTCTTGGCTGATTGCTAACCCTACCAAAAAGAAAAGTAACTACACACGCTTTTTGAACGCTTGGTTTACTCGATGCCAAGATAGTGGTGGTACAAAGCAAAGTAAGATAGTTGAGGAATACAACCCTTTTAAAGGTGCAATATGATTGGACAAAAACAAATCATTGATTTACGTCAGAATGGTTACAAGCCCAACGCTGTTTTTATTTTTATTGACGAACATCCTAAAGTTAAATTCGATTTTGAAGACCCTGAGAGGGCTTTAGAGGCGAATTTTATACCTACTGTATATGTTGGTATTACCGAGCCAAAAAAAATTGATTTAACGTGGATTAAAGGGCTTCGGATTCATCTCTTTGGTGGTGATGTTTTAAGTCATACAAGGTGGTGGTGTTCTTTAATTGACCATGAGCCTAAATTTTTAATTGGAATTGATTGGGATAACCAAGTTAACATTTGGAGGCAAGAATGAATTTAATAGAAGTTGATGACATAGATTGGGAGAAATATCGTGAAGAGTCCTTACCAAAAAGAAAAATCAAAGAGAAAGCACATTATGCTGAACAAGTCAAGTCTTATTTTGAGGGTACTCTCATCAAACGAGGTTCAAATATTCCTTTTGATAGTAGTGGTGTGCATATTGGTTTACGCCCAAGCGAAGTTAGTGTATGGGCTGGGATAAATGGTCATGGTAAATCCCTATTGTTGGGTCAGGTTGTTTTAGGCTTAATGGAACAAGACCAAAAGTGTTTAATTTGTTCTTTTGAGATGCGACCTGAGATTACTTTAGCTCGAATGGCAAGACAAGCAACAGGAAAAGAGATACCTAGCACTACGGATTTGGAGTTATTTTACTCTTGGAAAAGAGATAATTTGTTTTTACTAGACCATCATGGAATGATTGACACGGATTCAATGTTTGCCGTGATGCGATATGCACATCAAGAATTAGGTGTTAAACATATTGTGATTGACTCATTAATGAAGTGTGTGAAGGGTGAGGACTCATATAACGAGCAAAAAGACTTTGTGAATGCTTTATGTTCAATTGCTCAAGATACAGAAATGCATATTCATCTTGTGCATCACATGAGAAAAGGTAATGATGAGAGTCATATTGGTGGCAAATTTGATTTAAAAGGTTCAGGAAGTATTTCTGACCAAGTGGATAACGTCTTTATTGTTTGGCGAAATAAGAAAGAGGATAAGAATCCTATTGACCCTGATGGTCTTTTGATTTGTGCTAAGCAAAGAAATGGTGAGTGGGAAGGAAAGATTAAGCTTTGGTTTGATAAGGCATCACAACAGTATACGGTGGAACATGGGAGAACGAGGTTATACATGGACGGAAGAGTATCGGCACAGATGCGAGGTCCGTACATTAATCAGGAATCGGATAATGTTTGGTAAAAAATATCTGACAGATTTTTTAAGTAACAAAGCAGTACAAGGTCGTCGAGCGAAGTTAGAGCAAGACATTTTAGAGCAATGGAACAAAGGTAACCGAGGGGAGCATGACTTATGGTTGTGAAAAAGAAAGTAAGCAAAGAAGAGAAAGCATTATTTTTAGGAGAAAAAGATGTTCCTGAAGATAAGATTGAAGAAGAGATAGCGAAGATTAAAGAGGGTTCTGACGCTGATTTAACCTCTGACATTTATCCTGATTTATATGAAAGCCAAGACCCTATAGACAAGTTGCAAAAGGGTTCTGATAGGCTGAAAGAATTTATTGTTGAGTATCAGCCATCGTTAATGATTGAGCGTCAAAAATTTAAACAACATTTATTAGAAATCTTGGAGGCTTGGAAATGAGTAAAATGAGTGAATTACAACGCAAGTTACTAAATGGTGGTGGAGGGGTAACTCTCTTTACGCAACAAGAGTTTGATGAAGCATTAGCCTTAGCACAGGCTGAGATTATGACTGTTGCTATTCAAACTACTAAGCAAGCCATTTTAATCGAAAGAGAAGAGTGTGCAAAGATTGTTGAAGAATCTGATTCAAGTTTAAGTCTTTCGCACATTGCTAATGAGATTCGTAATCGCATACCAAGCCAAAGACAATGAGTAAATACGCTCGCAAAGTTGATAGTAATCACGCTGAGATTAGAGATGCTATGCGAGCATATGGTGCTTATGTATTTGATGCAAGTGCAACAGGTCGAGGATTTGTAGATTTAGTTGTGGGATATGCAGGCCACACAGCCTTAGTAGAAATTAAATCTCCTAAAGGAAAGTTTACTGAAGCTCAACTAAATTTTATAGAGAATTGGAAGGGCGGAATTCTTGCTCGTATTGAAGATGTGGATGGGGCGATACGCCTTTTAAAGACAATGGAGAAGTAAAATGGAACGTGAAATTGACCCACACGATGCAGTTGATTATTTAATTAGAAATGCTAAAAAATTTGCACAGGCAAGAGCTGAACGTATTTATTTGGAAGAATTTAGAAAAACTAAAAAAGCATTGCTAATGAAACAGAGCATGGAAAAAACAATTATTGCACAAGAAAGAGATGCATATGCCCATTTAGAATATCAAGAGCTTCTTAAAGGTATTCGAGAGGCTGTAACTATTGAAGAAGAACTAAGGTGGCATATGGTTGCTGCACAAGCAAGAATTGACATTTATCGTTCACAAGAAGCTACGGCTCGTATGGAAATGAAGGCTACAGTATGACTCAAGATGAACTTAAAAAAATTGTTGAATACAAAGATGGTGAATTGTATTGGAAAATTAGCCCAAATTGGAGCATTAAAGTTGGGGATAAAGTTGGTTATTTAACAAAAGATGGATATAAAAGAACCACGATTAATAAAAAAAACGAAAAATTGCATAGGTTAATTTTTTTATATCATTATGGTTATTTTCCACAATTAATTGACCATATAGATGGTAATGGCATAAATAATAAAATTGAAAATTTAAGAGAGGTTTCACATATGCAAAATTCTCAAAATAAAAAAATGGCAATTAACAATACGTCAGGTTCAAAAAATGTTTATTGGCATAATGCTGTAAAAAAATGGACGGTAGTCTTAACGCTTAATAAAAAAAAGAAAGTAATAGGATATTTTGAGGATTTAGAATTAGCTGATTTGGTTGCACAAGAAGCAAGAAATAAATATTTTGGTGCATATGCAAGACATCTATGAACAATACATTAACAGCAAAAGAGCGTAAACATTTAAGTCGAGTTAAAGAACTTCCTTGCTCAGTATGTGATGCTCCTCCTCCTAGTCAAGCTCATCATATAAAACAACATAGGCAATATGTTTGCGTAAGTTTGTGTGAAAGTTGCCACACTTCAAATTATAATGGGATTCATGGGCAAAAAAGAATGTGGGATGTTATGAAAATGACTGAAATTGATGCCCTAAATATCACCTTAAAAAGATTATTAGAGATGTAATAAAATATTCATTTTATTTACTAAATAAATACTATATAATTAAGGTTAATTATGATTGCACGAATAATTATACGATTAAAGAATCCTTTATTAAGAAGGGTTTTATGGCTTATATGGTATCCATTTGAGTATGTCATTTTGTTGCATGATAAAAAGCTTGAAAAAAACTTTTGGATGTGGGCAACCACAGTATTTTGTTTAGGATGGTATGGAATAGGGGGTAAAAAATGAAACACAAACACGCACAATGCAGAATATTAAGGATAACAAAATGAAAGCATTTCCAAAATCAAATCATCAGTTTTTTGATGCACAAGAAGGCATGGATTTAAGAGATTACTTTGCTGCTAAAGCTATGCAAGGTTTGATATTAATGCAAAAAGGCTATGAATACGATGGAATGTCATTAGCAATTCATTCTTACAAAATGGCAGACGCAATGATGAAAGCGAGGGGACAAAATGACAGCAAATGAACTAGCAGAAATTATAGAAGATGCTTATCCAAGAGGATTTGTTAAAGATGCTGCTGATATGCTACGCCAACAAGCCAAAGAAATTGAGGAGTTGAAAAATGCTCAAAATATTGACCAAATGAGCAAGCCTATTGCTTGGATGGACAAAAATGGATATGTCTATGGTAAACACGAAACACGACCAATAGAAGCTGATATACCTCTTTACACCCACACCCAATCACACCCAATTGAGCCAGTAGCAATGCGTTATGACTTTGATGGTTATGGATATATGTATATTGACTCAGGTTCAGGAAGTGATTGGAAAACGAGAGAGAAGGGTGAGTTGCTTTACACCAAGCCATTCTTTAGTCAAAAACCTGTTGCCATGATGGTTAAATTCCCTGGGTTTGATAAACCTGAGTTTACTACAACTTGTAGTTCTGCTGCGTTAAAACATCCTAACTATACTGCATTGTATGACCATCCACCAATAGCATTTGCTGAATTAGAAGCTGGGGAGAGTATTCCACTTTACACCCATCCAACAAAAGAACTAGATGAACAGTTTAAGAAAGGTTTTGAAGCTGGCAAAGAAGAAGGGTGGAAAGCCCATAAGTTTCACCATCCAACAGACACCATCCCTTACAAAGACTTGCATCAAGTTGTTAAAAATGTATTAGCACAACCAATGCGTGAACTAACAGATGAGCAAATAGATGCTAATCGTTATCAATGGCTTAAGAATGAATTTGCAAATGGTCGTGAAACTTATTTAGCCGAAGGAATTCCTAATGGCGAGCAGTTAGATAAATACATTGACGAACAACTAAAGAAAGCGAGGGGGCAATGAACTATGAGGAAGCAGTAGAACACTACAAAGATACGCCAAGGGCATCACTCGATGAATTTATTGAGCATGGAAAAAATGGTTTTATATTTTTAGAATTGGTTGCGGGTAATGGTTGGATACTGCAAGCCATTGAGTTTGCAGAACAGTTAAAGAAAACGAGTGAAATGACCGACAAAGAATCTGCTATCTACGCAACTGGCTATTGGAATGGTATTCAGAAAGCCAAAGAAAAGAATGAAACCTTAGACACAAGGTCTTACTTGATTGGTAGATATGATGGGCACCCATCAAAAAACAATGAGGCTTATGAAAAAGGTTTTATTGATGGTATGCAAAAACAAATGCAATCAAGGGTACAACAAATGGTAGAAGGATATGCACAATTTCGTGAACTAACTGATGAGGAAATAGATAATATTTTTGGAATATCTGCATTAAACACAACAGTAACTTTAACAACAGAACAATGTTATTGGATTGTTGATGCAATATTAAGAAAGGCGAGTGAGAAATGACTAGTTTTGTACCATATGGAACATTAACTTTTTGTAAAAATTGTGGCGAACAAAATCCTTATCATCGTGAACTAACAGATGAGGAAATACTAGCCCTATGGGTAAAGAAAAACAATCTAAATGGTGCTAAAGATATTTTAGATTTTGCTAGAGATTTATTAAAGAAAGCGAGTGAGAAATGACATTAAAAACTAAAGCTTTAATAATGACTCTGTTAATATTTCTAGCTTTTATAGGAATTGTTGCGGGGCTTGTTGGTTTATTCTATCTTGGCATATATGGGGCTTATATTGGAACTGCTATTTTTCTTGGGGTTATGTTTTATGTGATTTATTTAGATATTTATACTGAAGCTCTGCGTGAAAAGAATAACTACTATATGAATAAAGGTAGCAAATATTTTGACCCCCACACAGACGAATTAATTAAATAAAAGCGAGGGGGGAATGATTAGAAAAAAAGCATTGCTATTGCAAAAAAGATTTAAAAGATTTAATAAATATAATGACAAAGCCAAATTAGAAATGGCTACAGAAGTTGTTGAAATTTTACCAATACTTGTTGAGCAAATTAATTATTTAGATAAGGTAAATACAGAAATGTATCATAAATTAAAATTTTATATGAAAGCGAGTGAGAAATGAATTCAAGAGAACCTATGAGTTTAGAAAATCCATTTGGTTTAGCCCCAATAAAAGGTGAGGGTATGCTTGTTGACCCTGATATGGTTACATTTGAATGTGATTGTGAAAAATGCCAAGAAGCTTATCGTAAATGGAAAGCTGATTACTTAGCAGAACAAAAGAAAGCGAGTGAGAAATGAGTATCTTATTTTATATGTTTTATATTTATGTAATGGGAATAGTCTGTGGTTATTTTATTGCTAAATTAATAGCACTAAAAAACGAGGAGGATAAATGATACTAGACTTTATACTAATGCTTATAGCTTTTACAGTTTGCTTGTGCGCACTGATATGGATGATTGAAAAGGTAACCAAATGATCGAAAACACTTTACCTTATTATGAAGTTGACGCTGGCCATTTTAGTGTTAAAATAAAAGTATGCTTTTCTGATAATGCATTTCAACAAGCTATCAGAGATTCTAAAATAACAACCAGGCATAATGCTTTAGATTTAGGTATTGCGGAATCGCATTATATTATTCAAGATGGTACGCTGCATTCTATGTTGGCCATTGTATTTAATTATGATGAAATGAAAAAGTTAGATGCTTTGGAGCGTATGGGAATTATTTACCATGAAGTATCCCATACAACCACCCATGTATTTCAGTACATTGGTGAAGACGAATCTAAAATTGGTGATGAATCTCGATCATATTTAGGTGAACATATTTTTAAACAAGTATTTGCAGTGTATGCGACAGAGGATGAGACACGTGAGAGTGCTAGAAAAAGAAATAGAACAGCATCTGGTGAAAAAAATAAAGCAATCGTCGGGGCTTTGTTACAAATGGCTTTCGACAGTGACGGGAGTGCCGGATCGGATAGTGTTTCTGAATCAAAAAGTATACCTAGTGGAACTAAAAACACAAAGCGGGATACTAAGCCCAAGACAAACGCTCGTATTCGCAGAACTTGAAAAAGCGGGTTTTCCAGTATATGTGTTAAAATCTAAAGAAGATGTGGAGGCATTTGTTGAGTCAAGCCAAAGAAACATATAATCTTCGTGCGAGGTATGGAATTACAGCAGAGGATAAGAAAGAAAAAATACAAAGTCAAGGAAATGTCTGTGCTATTTGTAAACAAACATTTAAAAACAAATTAGATACACACATGGATCATTGCCATACAACAAATGTACTACGAGGTGTGCTTTGTGGTAAATGTAACCTAGGCTTAGGGAAGTTTAATGACTCCCCTCAACTTTTAAGATACGCAGCAATTTATTTGGAATACCATGCTAAACAAAACCAACCTTCATCCATATCAACTGGAAGTCATCAAAAAAGCCAAGACATTGCCTCATATGGGACTATTCATGGAACCAGGACTCGGGAAGACTGTGACGGCGCTCACCATCATATCGGAGAGCCCGAAGGGTACGACGCTGATAGTAGCACCCAAACGAGTGGCGGAGTCAGTATGGGCTCAGGAGTGTCAGAAATGGAAACATTTGGCACATCTGAAAGTAGCAAAGATCATGGGCTCGCCAAAGAACAGACTGAGTGCATTAGAAAGTTTGTCGAACATATATGTAGTGAATCTCGAGAACTTGGTATGGCTATTAGAGCAGAACAAAAAGTTCGACTACCTCATTATAGACGAATCAAGTCGTTTCAAAGATTCCTCGACAAAAAGATTCAAGGCACTCAAGAAGCACCTAAAATCGTTCAAGCGGAGGTTGATCCTAACTGGTACACCATCTCCACAGAGCCTGCAAGACCTTTGGAGTCAAGTAGGCATATTAGACTTAGGACAACGTTTAGAGACGAGTTTGACCCGATTCCGGGACAAGTATATGGATCCTGGTCAAAGGAATAGACATACTGGCGTGGTTTATAATTGGGTTTTAAAAAATGGTGCAGTGCAACAAATACAAGAAAAGATTAACGATATTTGTTTGTCATTAAAGGCAGAAGATTATTTACAACTGCCAACACTAACTAAGTTGTACCAAACGATTGAGATAGATGATAACGTAAGGAAGCAATATGACGAACTTAGAAAAGACATGGTCCTTAGTACAGATACGGGGAACATCACAGCTACAACAGCAGCGACGTTGGCGGGCAAGTTACTCCAGTTCACCAGCGGCGCGATATATACAGAAGATGGAGGGACGCAGGAAGTACACGGTGCTAAGTTGGAACGTCTTGAATCGATCATGGAGGAGTCTTCTTCCCCGACGCTTGTATTCTATCATTTCAAACACTCCCTTCAACGAATACGCCTTGCTTTCCCAGAGGCGGTGGTGCTGGACGACGACAACATTGAAGCGTGGCGTCGTGGTGAGATTCGTATGCTCCTTGCCCATCCCCAAAGTGGGGGAATCGGGATCAATTTACAGTGCAACGTTGGAGAGACAGCCCAAACAATCTGGTTTGATTTACCATGGAGTTCAGAAAACTACATCCAAGCCAACGCAAGGATATACCGCCAAGGGCAAGAAAAACCGGTTCTCATACACCATTTAATGGTAGCAAACAGTATTGATGAAAAAGTAGTAAAAGTATTAGAAGGTAAGATTAACATTCAAGAGGCACTATTAGACGCACTAAAATTATGACAGCAAAAATACAAGCAGTGGCACCAAGATTATCTGACGAAGATCCAGATCCAATAGAACAAGACGAAACAGAGGGCATATCATCAAACATGGTGGAGGGGACAGGCTGGCTACTATGGGACGTAGAAGATATAATAGAAATAAAACATTTAATTGCAACTCGAATGCCAGAAAAATCCAGGGTTATTTTAGATGCTTTTTTACAGGGTTTGATGTATAATGATATCAATGTAAGCGAAAAATATTGGCGGTATCATTTCAATGCGGGTATTGAATTTATAAAGAAAGAACTTAAACTATGATATTTGTTATTGAACATGAAAAAGATGGTGTTTGGCAATTACAAAGTTTGGTGGATGTTGATGAAATTAATCCATCAGAATTTGAACCAGTTAAAAAGATTTTTTTATGTGAAACGAAAGAGGAAGCTGCTATAGTCATTAGCGAAATAAGAAAGGAACGATTTGAATGAAATATGATTATGAATTACTTAAAATGGAGCACGACAATGTTAACCATCCAAAACATTATACACAACACCCCAGTGGTATCGAGTGCATCGAGATTACCGAACATATGGGATTTAATCTCGGTAATGCCATTAAGTATATATGGAGGGCATTCCTTAAAGACGATCCAGTTGAGAACTTACGAAAAGCGGTTTGGTATATCAACAGAGAAATAGCAAGAATCACTAAACACGAAGGGTGTGGAAAATGATAATTGAACTTGACTGCGATTTTGCAGATGATATAACACGACAAAGTTTGATTCAAACGTATGTTAATTTATCGAAAGATATAAAAAATAATAAAAACATGCATGAAGATGATTTGGAAATATATAAACAAGTTGTTGCCGCAATTGAAGTATTGGGTAAATGGTATTTTGTTAATTTTCAAAATGACGTTAAAAATTATAAGAAAAGGAAAACCAAATGAAACTGTTCAGCCAGTATGACCGCTTTGAATTGGAGCAGGACATCATTAAGATGTGGAATACGTCAGAATTATTAAAGGAGTTTGTTCGCCAGTACTTAGATAGCCCCACAATCATGTCAGAAGACGAGGTGGGCAACTACATCGATGGCATTATGCGAGTCCATGATTTACAGTGCCAACGTCTTTGGGATGGATTTGAATTAATGATAGAGAATAGACATTTTGAGAGCTGGGACAATAAATATTTTGAAAATTTTTCACCAGCTAAGATAACCATTAAAAAGAAAGGCAAAAAGAAAGATGAGTGATCCATTAGACACCTTTGTTGTTACTTTGCAGTACACGTTAAAAGATATTAATCTATTGATTAACAGTATGAACCGCCCGTATGAAACACCGGTTATGCAGTGGGCAAATTTTATCAACGACATCCATCTACAAATTGAACCTCAAGTGAAAGAACTAAATGAATCTAAGACAACTACTAAAGAAAGCGGGAGTTAGTAACGACATCATCAAAGAAGTCGAACGTAAAGCGGCTAAAACATCGGCCGAATTAGAAACGGAACATCGAGAAAAAGCAATGGCAATGACTAAAATGATGTTAAATGATGTTATTCGCGCCAATCAAGCAGCACAACAAGCCGGTCCAAAAGAACCACCCTTTAAAAAACGTGTGATTATTACACCAGATTAAGGGCGGTTTTTTACCGTTTTTTGCATTAGTAAATATAGGGAGTAGAACTCGTCGGGAGACGCTTCGAAACCTTTTCTTAGTTACCAAATGCCTAGAATATTGAAAGATATGCTGGACTGAACGCTCGGTTGACGCACACTTTTTGGTAATGTTTAGAAGTAAATGATCCAGTAGGGGAGGGGTGACTGGTCTCCCATCTAATTTAAGGATATATTATGGCAACTAAACCTGGGCTCTATGCCAACATTCATGCTAAACAAGAGCGCATAAAGGCTGGCTCTGGTGAAAAAATGCGTAAACCTGGCACTAAAGGTGCCCCCACAGCAAAATCTTTTAAAGAGTCTGCAAAGACAGCAAAGGTAAAATAATGGCAACAAAGCACGACAAACCAATTCCTAAGAGAACAACTGGTAAAGACAAGACATACAACAAAACCGAACAAGGTGCTGGTATGACTGCCAAGGGTCGTGCTGAATATAATGCCAAGAATAACAGCAATTTAAAAGCCCCAGCCCCACACCCAAAGACTGAATCAGATAAAGGTCGTAAAGCCTCTTTCTGTGCCCGTATGGAAGGTGTTGTTAAAAAATCAAAAGGCCCCGCTGAAAGAGCGAAGGCGTCTCTTAAAAATTGGAATTGTTAATGGCTACCAAAAAACCAACAGTTAAATATGTATTTAAACCCGAGATGTGCGAACGCATCATAGAACTCGGAAAAAATGGTGCATCTCAAAAAATGATGTTTGCCGACATTGGCATTAACAGAACCGTAGCAGAAACTTGGAAAAAGAATTACCCCGAGTTTGCTGATGCATTAGATACAGCAGTAACCCATAGCCAAGCCTATTGGGAAAAGATGATTTTGGATAATGTGAACAACAGAGGCTTTAATAGCCGAATAGCCGAAATCGCTCTTCGTGGTCAATTTCAAGCTGACTACAGAGAAACCAGAGATATTAAACTAGACGCTAAAGTGGAAACTAAGGTCGATTTTAACAAAGAAATATCAGATTTACTTTCCGCCCTAAAATAATATATATTTTTAATGTGGGTTGACTTATGTATATTTTTGCATTAGTATATATACATATCAACCGAATTGAAAGAATATATGACAGCTCACGCTCTATTATCAGCATCTAGTTCTAAACGATGGCTTTCATGCTCACCAAGCGCCCGCCTAGAATCAACATTACCAGAACCTAAAAGAAGTACCAAGGGGATTGATTTCTCTGCGGAAGGCACTTTGGCTCATACGCTAGGTGAAATACGCCTAAAGCTCTATTACAATCAAATAACT
>Ga0208497_1000868_pt1 | contig 12356 bp, 19 predicted proteins | sample CryBogCBE25Aug07_FD_184555 | JGI IMG/M metagenome (GOLD analysis project Ga0208497, IMG submission 184555) | Freshwater microbial communities from Crystal Bog, Wisconsin, USA - CBE25Aug07 (SPAdes) | ecosystem: Environmental > Aquatic > Freshwater > Lake | place: Crystal Bog, Wisconsin, USA...
AGTTCAAATAATCCTGCCGTGGATTGATCCCGACCACTGGCAACGCAAATTTAAAGATTATCTAGCAGACACTGAGTGGGTTAAGGATATATTAGGAAAAGCAGGATTATGATAATTAAAACCAATAACGCATATAGATATTGACTTCGGGATAAATAATTATATGAAAGCTAAAAATTTTACCCCAACTTGGTTATACATAAAACAACATAATGTAACTGGCTTAAAGTATTTTGGAAAAACCACTAAAGATCCATTGGCGTATAGGGGATCCGGGAAATACTGGAAAGATCATATTAGTAAACATGGTAATGATGTAACAACAATCTGGTATGAATTGTTTAACGACAAAGAGATACTAACAGAGTACGCAATAAAATTTTCTAAAGATAACAACATTGTTAAATCAGATGAATGGGCCAATCTTATTGTTGAAAATGGTATAGATGGAAATGTCCCTGGTAATAAAGCATCGGATGAATTGAGACAGAAATTATCTCAATCACATAAAGGGCAAGTGCCATGGAACAGAGGAATTCCTAGATCTCAAGAAGTTAAAGATGCTGTTAGTAAAGCAAATACAGGAAAAATTGCCTGGAACAGAGGAGTTCCGAGAGATGACAAAGTCAAGGATGCAGTTAGCAAAGCCAATAAAGGTAGAACGGCATGGAACAAAGGCAAAGCACGAACTGAACAAGAAAAACAAAAAATGAGAGAAGGTTGGGCAAAACGAAAAGCAGAAAGAATCAATGACGCAAACAGTTAAATTCTCTAGTGATATTGATATTGACTTCCCCGATAGAGATCGAGCACTTGCATTGCTTAAAACTACACCTGCGAGCATCCTGCGCGATGGTCGTTTAATTCGACACAATACAGGAGTGTATGCCACGGACATTCCTGTTGATCCATTTACTGGTATTGCCAGCATTGACCATGAGTCGGCAGAAGATCGCGGCTATGCTAAACTGGACTTTTTGAACGTATCGTTATATACGCAGATAAAGAGTGAAGAACATTTACAAGAATTGATTAATACAGAGCCGGATTGGGCGCAACTATACGACCCAGAGTTTTGTGGTAAGTTGATTCATATCAACAATCACTACAAGACCTTAATCCAGATGCCAGAGGCAGTAACATCTATTCCTAGGATGGCCATGTTCCTTAGTGTAATCAGACCTGCCAAGCGTCATTTAATAGGCAAAACATGGCGAGAAGTAGCAGAAACCGTGTGGGAAAAGCCTGCAGACGACAGTTATTACTTCAAACGTAGCCATTCTGTGGCCTACAGCCACTTAGTTGTAGTCCACATGAATCTTTTATCTGAGCAAGAACGTAACGGCATGTGATTTTTTGATTTAGTATAAATAAAGTTATACTAAGGAAAAGTTATGTCTCGTAAAGGTTGTCCAAATAAAGTTCATTCAGGTATACGCTACCCGCGGAAATGTGAGCATTGCGATTATATCTCAAATAATCCGTCTATGTATCATTATCATAAACAAACCCACAACCCTATACCGCCTAATCAACTATGTGATCACGGATGCAATACTCTTGCATTATTTCGAGGAACTGGCGGAAAATACACCTGCCTTAAGAATGCACATCATTGCCCAGAATATATTAAGCAACATTCTATTAGAATTGCTAAACAATGGGAAGGTGCAACCAAGCGGAAAGAAGCAACGAAAGAATCATTAATAAAAAGATTACACAATGAAGAAACTCATAATAAATTAAGAATGACACTTAGGAAGAAATGGGGAGATTTTACTCCCGAGCAGATGAAAGATTTCCGCCACTATGCCCGCCGAATACGCAGCCGAGCACAAAAATGGGCAAAGGAACAAGGGTATGTATTAGGCCAGCAGACGTATCATGTGGACCATAAATTGAGTGTATTTGATGCGTGGAAAGCAGGACTGTCCGAAAGTATAGTAAATCATCCTGCAAATCTTCAAATACTCGAAGCAAAGCAGAATAGCAGTAAAGGTTCTAAAAGTAGTATTACTGTAGAAGAGTTATTGAAACTTATTAACTAACTTTTCGTATTAAAGTAATTGATTTACGCTTGCTTCGTTTGCTAGCCATTTCTTTTAGGCTCACATAAGGGCCCATTTTAATTTCAACGTCTTTACTGTTCATAGTACGTAGACAAGTTTTAAACAAAGACCAATCGGCTTTAAGAAATACATTAATTGGGATTAATCTATTACTTTCCCACCACCATGTTTCTCCTAATGTTAAGAAGATCTTCTTAACTTCATCGCCTTTTAATAATCCAAAGTCGTAAAGTGTAGTTATAACTTCGTCAAAATTCTGTATGATGCCGATGTAATCATTACCACCATAGGTTATATGTGAAAGGTAAGGGTACTGTGCCAGTAGTTGCTTGTAGTGATCTTCCACGTTATCCGATATAATAAAATTATGCTTCTTTGTTATTTATAGTTTGGGAGTACACTAGTACAAAAAGAATAACGTATAAATATAGAATAAGAGACCTAAAACTATGATCACCGTAAAAGCATACATCTACCCAAATACCGCGGAAGTCCAAGTTTTTGATCCTACAATCTTTACAACAAGGAATCGCAAAGTGTACAGCCGCCCAATTAAAGTCTATCAAGGAATAGACAACCCCGTTCAAGTTGTAGTTAAAAACCAAGATCAAAAATCCATTGATTTAACTGGATCCACAATGACTGCACAAATACAAGATCCTACCAATCAAACAACTATCAGCTCATATCCAGTTACTTGGGCAAACATAATGTTAGGTCAAGGCAATTTCACACTAGATCGTGCTACTATAGACAGTTTGGAAAACCGTTTCTACAAATTAACCTTTAGTACCAGCAAAACAACTGGTAATGTCACACACGTAACACCAGTTTACATTGATGATAATTATGGTGTTCCTTTGGATCTAGAAGTACTTCCGGCCTACTATTCTACAACCCCATAACAGTTGACGTAACTCAAACAATCCTGTATACTATACAGAATGTTGAACTCTATTCGCGACGCCGTAACCCAAATATTACCGCATAAACGTAAAACTAACTCTAGCTCAGGTTGGATAAGTTTCAACGGCGTTTGCTGTCAACACAACGGTGAATCGGCAGACACACGTGGTCGTGGCGGTCTAGTTATGAACGCAGATGGTGGTGTCTCGTACCATTGCTTCAATTGCCAATTTAAGGCCAGCTATGTCCCAGGTCGTCACTTAACATACAAGTTCCGTAAATTACTTGGTTGGTTGGGTGCAGACGAAGGCACAGTCAAACGATTAGTTATAGATGCTATTCGCATCCGTGAACTTGTAGCACCAGAAACCCTAGTAGAAGCGGAAGAAGCAGAACCCATAAACTTCAAAGCAAGGCCTTTGCCGCCAGATGCTAGTAACTTAGAAGAACTTGGTTTAATGTATCGGCTCCAAGACTTTACAAACATGCCACTAGAATTCGTGGCTGCTGTGGTATATGTTAACGATAGAAAAATAGATTTAAATAAATATCATTTCTACTGGACACCCGATACGGCACATAACATGAATAAACGTGTGATTGTTCCATTTACATGGAAAAATCAAATTATTGGTTATACAGCTCGTACCTTTGCAGAAGATGTAAAGCCCAAGTACCACAACAGTCACGAAGGTAACTATGTATTCAACACAGACAATCAACATCGAGATAGTAAATTTGTTATTGTAGTCGAAGGACCGTTTGATGCAATGGCCGTGGATGGTGTTGCTATACTTGGCAATGAATGCCACGAAATACAAGCAGACATAATTGATAGCTTAGGTAGAGAAGTCATTGTTGTGCCCGACGCAGATAAGGCAGGCGCTAAGTTGGTAGACAAAGCATTAGAGTACGGATGGAGTGTTAGCTTCCCTGTTTGGCAAGAAACACACAAAGATGTGGCTAGTGCTGTAGAAGCATTTGGCAAGTTGTTTGTTATTAAATCCATTTTGGCAGCAAAGCAATCGAACAGATTAAAAATTGAGTTACGTAAAAAGAAAATATATAATTAACTATGGCCACTGAATATACACCTGAACTACAAAAACTATTTTTAGAAATGATGATGCAAGATGCACAAAGTTTTGTGCGTGTTGCTAATATCTATAATCCAGAAAACTTTGATCGAAGCCTCAGAGAGGCAGCTAAGTTAATCGCTAGCCACTCCGCAGAGTACAAGACGTTACCTACTTATGAACAGATCCGAGCACTAACTGGGGTAGAACTTCGCCCAATACCAGAAGCAGGTGACGGCCATCAAGAGTGGTTTATGAAAGAGTTCGAAGGGTTCTCACGTAAAGAAGAATTATCACGTGCTATTCTTAAAGCCGCAGATCTATTAGAAGAAGGCGACTACGATCCTGTAGAGAAATTGATTAAAGATGCAGTACAAATTGGTCTAACCAAAGACTTGGGCACAGATTACTTTGCAGATCCACATGCTCGTATTGACAAATACTTTAACTCAGGTGGACAAGTATCAACAGGTTGGCCTACCATGGACAAGATCTTGTACGGCGGATTTAGTCGCGGTGAACTTAACATTTTTGCTGGCGGATCCGGATCAGGTAAGTCTTTAGTTATGATGAATATAGCACTGAGTTGGTTGCAAGCAGGACTCAGTGGCGTGTACATTAGTTTAGAACTCTCTGAAGAACTTGTGGCATTGCGTACAGATGCAATGTTGACCAGTATGGGTACAAAAGATATTCGTAAGGATATTGATACCACTGAACTTAAAGTTAAGATGGTGGGCAAAAAATCGGGCAAGTATCGTATTAAAGCACTACCAGCACAAAGTAACGTAAACGATATTCGTAGTTTTATTAAAGAATATCAAATACAAACAAACAACAAAGTTGATTTTGTGATGTGTGACTACTTGGACTTGGTGATGCCAGTTTCAGTTAAAGTTAATCCTAATGATCAGTTTATCAAAGACAAGTATGTAGCAGAAGAATTGCGTAACTTATCGCAAGAGCTGGGTGTGCTATTTGTAACGGCATCGCAGTTAAATCGTAGTGCAGTAGAAGAAATTGAATTTGACCATAGTCATATTGCAGGTGGTATATCTAAGATTAATACTGCTGATAACGTGTTTGGTATCTTTACAAGTCGTGCAATGAAAGAACGTGGACGTTATCAAATCCAGTGTATGAAGTCACGTAGTAGTACAGGCGTAGGACAAAAGATTGACTTAGAATACAATATTGAAACTATGCGTATTACTGATCCAGGCGAAGAAGGACAGGAAAGTAACGGCGGTTACAAGCCAGCAACAAGTATCTTAAATCAAATTAAAACTACAACTACAGTAAATGCATTGCCACAGGCTCGAGAAGGATTTAACTTAGAACGTGATACAGCACCGCCCCCGGGATCTACTGTGGAAAGTACTAAACTTAAACAAATGCTAGCAGGATTAAAAGCTAAATCAGAATGAAGTGCATTGATGCATTTAAAAATTTAAATATTCTTAATTACAATAACGCATTAAGTGTGTCGCCTTGTTGTATTAGCCATACTCGTCCTGCAGAATCAATTGATTTTCAAAACAACGATTATCTAAACGACGTTAGAGAAACATGGAAGTTGGGGGAATTCCCAGCCGCATGCCAAGTATGCCGACATTCTGAAGTAACCGGTACCAGTAGACGTATTGGGGTAAATGAGTGGTATGAGAACAACGGATATAATAACACCACAGTAGAATTAGTTAAATTAGATTACTGGACTGGAGATATTTGTAATTTACGTTGTGCTATTTGCGGTCCTAAGAATAGTAGTGCATGGAAAGAAGAACTTAAACTACCAGTAAAGCAATCTGTAGTTAATCGCTTTTGGACAACACTAGACTTATCAACATTACGATTTGTACATTTCAATGGAGGCGAACCGTTATTAAGTAAAGAACATGTTGTATTTCTAAAAGACTTGCCTAACAAAAATCTAGTTACTATAAACTATAATACCAATGGCACAGTTAAGCCTAGCGCAGAATTGTTAGAGCTTTGGCAACAGTTTCATTTAGTACAACTAGACTTTAGTATTGATGATATAGAAGAACGATTTGAATATCAACGTTATCCTGCACGTTGGTCTGAAGTCACTGATAATTTAAAATGGTATATTGATAATAGCCCAACAAATTGTATGTTTGCTGTAAACACTAGTGTTGGTATTTTAAACTATGCAAATCTTATCAATTTAAATTCCTGGTTACGGCATAATTTTGCCGTTAGCAGGGTAGGAGACGCAATAGAGCATAGGCAACAGCCGGTAAACGGCATATTTTCCCTGGATAATGCAGTAAATCGACAGAAAAGTATAGTAAAATTCTTAGATGATTGCGACAGCAGACGTGGGACTAACTGGCGTACAGTTTTCCCAGAACTCGTACAATCCATATAAATACAACATAAACTGGAGCATACCTTGCAAAAGCGAGCCCGTAGTATACTTGATGAACTAGACACGCTACTAGTACACAAAGATCGTGAGAATCTTGTGGAAAGCCGTGCCACCCATGTAATCCAGGGTGCAATAAACCTAATCAACTATATACGTGAAAACTACGATGCCGAACAAGCAGGGGAGTTGGAACGCCGATTGATCAATTCTATCCGAACCCAAGAGCCAGAGAAATTTAAGCGCGGTGTACGGAGAATGAAAAGTGAAGATTAAAGATATTACAGAAGGCTTGTATGATGCATTAACTGGTATTGCTCAATCTAAGAAGCAAGCAGATTGGGCAAAATCGGGTGGCAACAGAAACGCACACATGGGCCATCACGAAAAAGAACTTGCAAGAATACATCAAGGGTACCGTGCAGCAACTGCGGGCCCTGATGAACCATTTACTCCATCTGAAGAACCGCAAATACCGAACCCACAAGAAGGATCGGTGCTATTAGTAACCGCTCCAAACGGCTCAACATATTTTAAAACATACACTGGCAGTTGGCACACAAAAGGCCAAGCAGCAATAGATTTTTCTGTTGGCGGAACTAAAGTAACAGCACCAAAAGATATAGAAGTACTTGATCAATTATTACCAAAGGCAAAACTTGTAGGCGTAAAACCTAATCCAAGAGATGCATCGGGTAATGCGTGGACATACGATCAACGAAAAACAGCGTTGTTAGCAAAACGTGGTGGCAAATAATGTATCTATATGAAGGCGGCAACGTATTTGACAATACTAGCGATGTGGCAAAAGAAAATGTTGCCGCAGTAGTTGATACGGTTAAACGAGAACTACCAAGCGCACTACAAAAGCGAGTAATGGCAGACATTGGCTCTGCAGGGTACAAAGTACAATCAGGCGACATCGACTTGTTCTTAGATGCTCAAGCAACTATTAAAAACTTTGGTGCAGAAGACGAAAAGTCGGCTAAGCAAGCACTAGCACAATACTTTCAAGCAAAAGGTTACGCTGTCCGAGTAATGGGCCGTAACGTTCACGTAGATGTTCCGTATAAACTAGCCGATGGCAAGACATTATATGCACAAGTAGATTTAATGATTATCCCTGACGCAAAGCGTGTAGCTGACTGGCATCAACATGGTCCACGTGGTATGTACGATGATCCTAAATTTAAAGCTAACCACTTATACATTTTATTAAACAGTATTGCCAAGTTTCTTGGACTCAAAGTAGATGCATTTGGTGGCACAGTTATGCGTCGTGACAACAATGAAGTTGTTGCTGACAATCGCGAACAAGCCGCTAAAATATTATTACACCCAGGCGCACATGCGGCAGACTTAAACTCTGCCGCAACTGTTATAGCGGCGTTAGCCAATGATCCAGACAAAGAAGGTAAGTTAGCACAAGCTCGTCAAGACGTAGCTAAAGGCATGTTAACACTTCCAGAAGAAGCACCGCAGGCAGGCACAGCCGCTTGGTTCCGTAAGTTAGGACACAACCTGTGAGATTAGATTTTATTGATAACATTCTAGTAGAAGCACGTACTGGCGCTCAACCTCATCCGGAGGACAGCATCTTTGATGGCGCACAGTCTGCACAACAAGCTCTACAAAGTTTATTATATGTTATTAAGAATCCGGGTAGCGTAACAGTTAAGTGGGATGGTTTTCCGGCACTTATATTTGGCCGTATGCGTGATGGTCGCTTTACAGTACAAGACAAATACATGTTTGATGCCAAATACTTTGCAGATAGTCCAGCTAAATGGCAAGAATATGATAGTCAAAAACGTTCAGGTAAACTACGTCCAGATCTATATCAAAAGTTAGCAAACATTTGGCAGGGCCTAGAACAAGCAGTTGGCAATAGCCCCGGCTTTTTTTGGGGAGACTTATTATGGTGGGACCAACTAAAGCCTCAAAACGGTATGTACGTCTTTAAACCAAACGTAGTAGAATATCACATTCCGGCTAAGAGTGTATTAGGACAAGAAATTGCTCGTAGTGTCGGTGGCATTGTAGTACATCAATACTTTGCTGATGATTCTGCTAAACCGCAACAGTGGAACGGCAAAGGGCTTAAACAAGGTGGTAGTGTAGTTATATTAACTCCTAGTGCCGGCATACAATTTAAGTTAAACGATCCTGTGCAATTAACCAAAGCGGCAACTACCGCAGTAAATCAATACGGTAGTGTAGCAGAGAAATTCTTAACCGGCTTGCCCGGAGTAGTAACGCAAGCACTACAAAAGTATTGTAATAAAAAGATTACAGGACAAACTAACGAAGAATTAGTTCCTTGGTTAGAGCATAATATTAGCGGTAAACAATTTAAGTTTTTAGTAGGCGAAAACTACGGCGGCTATCTATATCGCAATGAAAATGGCTTAAAAGCCTTATTTGAGATATGGAACCGTGTTTACGCACTAAAAGTAAATCTAGTTGAACAACTAGAAGGGCAAGTTCAAGGTATACAGCAGTTTGTTAATGGAAAACCACAGGGCGAAGGTTTTGTGTTTAATACCCCAACAGGATTAGTGAAATTAGTAAATCGCGGGACATTTAGTGCCGCTTTATTCGCTAAAGAGTGAACTTTTTTAAGTTTAGTATAAATAAAAGTATGCGGAAACGCAATTAATTAAGGAGATTTAAAAATGGCAATCCAAACTCGCTATGCAGGTGATGCAAACGGTATCAACAACGTTGATGCAAAATATGATGGTACATTAGCTACTATTATCGCTACAGGTTTAACAAAAAACCCAACAGCACTAAAGATTACTGGTTTCGGTACTTTCTCAGCAACTGAGAGCGGTACAGGCGGTCCAGTAGAAGCAATTCTACGTTCAATCGCTATCGATTCTACAATCGTTATGTATCAAGTTGATACTACACAGATCAGCGTTTTAGTTGAAGCTATCGGCACAACTACAGCGGCTGTTCAAACTCGCTTACAAGGCCTAGGTGGTAATATTGGTTTAGCTGCCAACATTTACTCTGGTGGTGGTGTAACAGTTTCTAGCACTAGTGGTTTCAAACTAGCTTAATAGTTAGTTTAACTAAAAACAAAAAGGCAACTTTATGTTGCCTTTTTTGTTGGCCACTAAATATGTATATCATGTCCAATACTAATATACATCTCTATCAAGGGTTTAGTCTAATAGACATTACCGCCACTGGTGTAATACGAGGGCAGGATGCTGATGCGATTGATCGCAACCAACAACGTAATTGGGAAACAGTTATACAATGCATTGGCCTGCGTACACAACCACAAAACATACAAGAACCTGTACAATCAACTTTTTCTGACATTGGTATTGCCGAGTTTGGAGACTTCTATACCGGAGAACAAAAAATCTGGTTATGGCAATGGACTGTAGAAAGTGAAGGTATATATGATCTTCCTGGTAAGCCACTAGGCGGATTAATGCAAGACTTTGAACAAGTTCCTGTAGTAACTGGATTAACTGAAACTGCACGTTTTATGTTGCCTATCTTTTATCCATACGGAACCATTAAAAACATCTATTTTAAACAAGTCATACCTGCATAAATACACTAGATGTTACGGCACCATTAAGGCTCATTATCAAGGCACATACAGGCTCAAGAAAAAACATCGCTTACAAGGAAAAAGCGAGTATGTCCACACCAACCGATATCGAAAAGAAGAGTCTTGAGGCGCACGTTGAGCTATGTGCGGAAAGATATTCTAACTTGGAAACTAAACTAAACAATCTAGATGGTCGAATGGATAAGCTAGAGGGTCATATTGTAGATATCAAAGACAGCCTGGCAAAAGTGGGCGGAGAAAGTAATAAAACTTTAATCACAATTGGTACTGCTATATTTGTAGCAATGCTAACAGCGGTACTGGGTGTAGTTGTACACTTAGCAACAAAATGAAGATAGTAGAATTACTCAGCAACATACAAGTTGCAATAACAAACGAACAAGCCGATCTACTTGGCCGCTTTCAACATGAACCAAGTATACCAAAAAATAAACTCGATGAACGAGAGCAATTAATTGCAAATCAACTAACGACACAGGACATCCTGTTGCGCCGTAATGAAAATGGCCAAATCACATACTCGAAAAAAATACGCTAAAAAAGTTAACCCTGTAGTTGCACACGAAATCAATAAAGCCACTGATTATATCAAGCAGTGGACTACTCGTGAGTTAGGTAAAATCCAACAAGAAACTAGTCCAGTTTGTGTACCCACTAAAAATGGCTACAAAATTGGCCTATATAGTTTGACTTTAAATCCTAATAAAACCTGCGACTTATACGATATAAATGATAAATTTATCCATAGGTTTGAAACCAAGGTCAGTGCTATACTATATACAATATACGTAATTAAGCAGAAATTCTTCAATGCAGATGAAATCCTCACCTGTGATAAAGAAATAAATAAATGTTATACAGACATGTTGAGTTTGCGTAGTACCATAGAAAAAGCAAGACAACGTGGGGATTATGTAACAGTAGATATCCGTATGCCCAGGTTAGAAATAGCTGAAACTAGGCTAAATCTTGCCCGGGACAAAATATCGAAATTGCACAAGACAGCTAAATACTATAAAGTTTGGGAATAAACAAAATGAGATTATCAGAAATGCGTACCGAAGTAACACCACAAAAGATTAACAAAATCGTTGAAAGCCGTTTCGGTTTTACAGTTGATTATGATAACTTAACTTATGCTAAAGCACAACGCCTAAGCAAAGCACTTGGTGAAAACATTACACAAATTAAAAAATCTTTTGGCGCACACACCGCTGAAAAGAATAGCAAGTATATGGAACTTATGCTTGTTAAAGAAGGTCTAGACAAGTGGATGGGTTCTGAACAGGGTCTATTTGAGTCTGAAATGGGTCGTAGCGAAGCTGTTCTAGCCGCTAAAGACATCGTTGACAGTATCCAAGACATGTTAGAGAAAATCTCTAAAGTACAGAACGAACAAGTTCCTGCACTCATTGATACTATCCGTGACCAAATTGGTAGCGAGCAAGCTGAAGCATTTAAAACAAGTATCAGCCCATGCTTAACAGACTTATATACAGCATTGAGTTCTGCACGTGAAACAAGCGATACATCAGTTCGTGTATTAAGCGGCGAGCAAGTTGCTGACACAGCAATGGACATGGGCGGTGAGCCAAGTCTAGGTGCTGAGCCTGAATTAGGTGCCGCTCCTGAAAGCGATTTTGATAGCGATCTAGGTGCTCCTCCTGAAGCTGATGGTTTTGATGCAACTGATGCTGCTGTTGGTGGCGAAGAAGAATTAGGCCGCGAGCGTCGTTAATGAAAATTCGTGATATTATTTTAGAGGATTTATCTACAGAGCCAACCCCTCCTGGCATGGATCCTCTTGACGCACCGCGTGATACTGAACCCAATCATAACGATAAGGCAGAAGCACACGGCTACAATGATATCATGAATGCACTTGTTACTACACAGTCACAATTAGCATTTCAACATGCAATCCCAAGAGAAGAAACAAGCAAGATAGTCGCTATGGTCAATGCCGAACGTGGCGACAATTCTTTCCGTTGGACAGATTTAAATGACGCAATCAAATCTGGACAATTCAAAGACGTAGTAGAAAAGATTGAGCCAGACGAAAAGACTGGAGTTAATTACGTTTACTTCGTAACCCCAGAAACACAAGTACAAAGCACAATCGACGGTGGTGGTACGGGTGGTAACGGCGGTAGCCCAAAAGACTCTAGCAAAGTAGTTAGCCAAATGGCTAAACGTGCTGCTGGCGCTTAATAAACCCAATTGACTTTTTAAAATAAATACCTTATAATGGTATAAGGAGAATCGTAATGAAAAAAATTATACTTGTTTTATTATTAAGTATCTGTTCCTTAGCG
>Ga0208497_1000875_pt1 | contig 12248 bp, 18 predicted proteins | sample CryBogCBE25Aug07_FD_184555 | JGI IMG/M metagenome (GOLD analysis project Ga0208497, IMG submission 184555) | Freshwater microbial communities from Crystal Bog, Wisconsin, USA - CBE25Aug07 (SPAdes) | ecosystem: Environmental > Aquatic > Freshwater > Lake | place: Crystal Bog, Wisconsin, USA...
GAAAAGTGACTGTAAAGCTAGATGTACAGATCTTGTCTGAACCAAAATTTAGCACAAATATAGCTGCACCAGTGGTGCTATTATAAACTAAACCACCCCTACAGGTAAAGCTTGCAGGACTCCAAGTTACATTATTAAATGTTAAATAAGATGTATTATTTTGGTTATCATAAGCTATAGTAGGTGTTAAAACTATGCCTCCAGCTGTATAGCCTGTTCCTGTAACTTCGTTTACTGTTGTGTAAGCAGTTGTGGTATTACCTAAATTGGCATTAGCATTATAAAGGGCTAGTTTATACACATATGGACTTGCAGGAGAGAAGTTTTCTGCTCCTTTAAGCATATTGTATTCAAATACAGTACATGCGGTTTGAACGATCATGGATTAACCTTCATACGAGCCTGACCATTACGGTATGCATCACCTCTTTCAAGACCTGTACCAAGACGACTAAGTTGTTGGATAGCTTCTTGATATTTTTCTTCGTAGTTCTTAATAACATCAGGTTCTTGACGTTGGAATAACATAGCTTCACGCATAGAGCCATATAAAAGTACTGGATCATAGTTATCACCTAACCATGATGTACCATTGACGTTAGAGATTGTATTTACTGGTATAAGTAATCCAGAACCAGAACCACCTAAACTTGAATTAGATGCACTTAATACATCAGTTAATGTGTAGAATTGACCACCATTTGTAAGTGTGACTGAAGCTACTGCGCCTGAAGAATTCACTACAATATTAGCTGTAGCACCAGATCCTGAACCGCCTGTTAAAGCTACTTCGGTATATGTTCCAGGAGTATACAAAGAACCACCTGAAATAGCATTAAAGCCAGTAATTTGACCTTGAACAATGGTAGGTGGATAGTAATAGTAGTGAAGTTCTACTTGATAATTATTATCTGGTGTTGGTCCTAAAATCAATGATAAAGCATCTAAATTGCCATATTGATTACCAAATAATGCATAATGTTGTGGTAAACCTGTAGACGTAGAAGCATTAGGATAAGCTTGACGGATGTAGTTGACGTCTTTGTTTAAAAGGTAATTATAGTTACCAGATGAATCTACTACGGCTAATGAGAATGCAGATAACCAATCATTTGGTAAAGATACGTATTGATTACCAGATGTTAATGTACCCGTTACGTTTTTACGTAATGATGGCAATTGAACAGAATTATAAATCCTGTCTTCAGCTTCTTGGACAAAACGAGGTATGTTAGAAACGAACAGTGGTTCTGTTGTTTCAGCATAGTCCATTATGGCTTGATACAATTGGACGTAATTGATTTAAATCACCCTAACCAAAGTATATTTATTTTTTACCTTGCCTTTATTAGCTATTAATTGTGAAATATTACCTGCAACTGTTCCAAAAAAATCTGCTGCATATTTTTGATTCAAAAATGATATGGCAAGCTCTTTACAATATACTGGTTTCCATTTTGCTTTTGCAGTTTTAGCAATATCATCTTGAGATTTTTTACGACCTATATTTGCTTTTCCCCATTTACTTCTAATTACAGGATCTTGCAATGTTTTCTTTAAAGATATGCTACGTTTAATAACAACTTCTTTAGGTGGAATATATCCTTTAACTCCAGATCCACCTTTAGTCATATTATAAACTGGTTTAAACTCTTCTATAAGTAATTTTTCAGCTTGATGCAACGACTCTTCATCAAAAGCATAAAATATCTCATCAAATACAAAGCTTTCAAACTTATATTTGTTAAGTGCTTCTGAAAATTTAGTCTTATATGTTTTCATTGAGCATTTATGATTGGTAATTCTTTTCTTTATATTTTGACAAGTTTGACCGATATATTGTTCACCAGTAATCTTGTTGGTACAAAGATAAATAATACCAAATCTATTCATTACGCCATTGGACCTCTAGCCTTACGGCCTTTAGTAGCAGCACCATTACCACGTGTTTCAACGCCATCAGTTTTTTCTTCACTGATACCATAGCTCATGCCACTTTTAATTGGATCAGTAATACGAGCATCCTTAGCTGATTTTTCACGGCTATACACTCCATCTTTCATTGGAGCTTCACCAGCTGCAACAGATGTACCATTCATTTCATAAGCTTCTGCAGGTTTGTTATTTCTAGCATGACCTGTTTTTACAGATGGGCTATTCTTTTTTGTTGGTTTAACTTGAGTGACCATATTATTTGCTTCCTGGTTTTTGGTTGTGAGCACGTGCTAAGTTACGGCCTACAGCTTTCATTGCTTTGCCTGTAACGCCACCTTTAGCAAGTTTAGTTTCTTTCTTGCCTTTGTGCATATGTTTTTCATGCTTGTGTATTTCTACATCAGCAATCTTTTTAACAGTTTTCTTTTCCATGTTTACTCCTTAAGTAGTTGTTATTGTAACGCTATTAATTTTTATTAATGGTAGCAAGTCATTTGGTGTTAATAATGTATCAAAGTTTCTTGCACCACCCACAGGGTTCCAACCCCACTGCGTTTGACGAGAACCATCTGAAGGATATCCTGCGTCATCTAAGTTTGTTACAGTTGGATCGTATGGGTTAGTCATTAATCCATATGTACCACCAACATTATAACTCACATCTGGTCTTGGTTCACGTACTGCTTGTGGATCATTAACAGGATAAAGACCAAGACTTAATTGTGGATGATCTGGATCCCAACATTCAGGACAAACTTTAATGTTAAAAAGCTTTGTCTTAATGACTTCTTTTTTAAGTTCTTTTAACTTATAACGTTGACCACAGCGGTCACATTCGGCAATTGCATACTTACCTGAGGCAAATTTATTAGGCATGATTACCTCGTGTAGAACATACTTCTAGGCACAAATCTTATTGATGCCTTTTCACGATCCTCTTGTGAAGCTAAATCCCATTGTTGATCATAGTCAGCTTTTAACGCTAATACACGGTTAGGATCAACGCCAGCAAGCTTCATTGATAAGTAATAAGCTAAACCTGCTACCATAGGTGGAATAAATCTGTATGGAATGTCATTGATCACCACACCAGATCCTGCGTCTTGAATACGTCTTAAACGCCAGTAAACAAATGTATAATTGCCACCAGAATTAGGTGTAGGCCATACATTAATGTTTGGAAGCTGAGGAACTAATGCAGTTGCACTATATGCATGAGATGTTGCTGTTGTTCCATTTTGTCCACGAATACAATTAAGCAAATAATTGTTAGTTGTATCAACATTAGGATAATAAATGATTTCATTGTCAAATTGTATAAATCCTGTAGCTGCTAAGTCTGAAATATTAGGACCAATTTGAATATTTGTGTCAGTAGCAGATATACCACCAGTACCGTTAGATCCATTACCCACTAGATAATCTTTATTAGCAGATGGATTAGTGTTACCAGACTGTCTATTGATCCAAACTTGAATTGGACGACCTTGAGCTAGTTTATTAGGGATTGTTGAGTATGTATCTTCAGAAATACGAGAAATATTGATGTCAATTTGGTTTTGTAACGTTCCTTGACGTACAACTTGGCTTAAAAGATCAATGGTATCCACAGGTAACGGATATGAGATCTGGCCTGTAACCAAAGGAATCTGTCCTTCTTCTACAGTCCATAAATTGATGCCTCGATTAGCCCATTCAATCGTTAAAATGTTAAGACTGCGTTGAGCAGTCCTAAAATCGTAACCAGTTCTAAGTTCTAACCCACATCTTTCAAACGCCTCTTCAATAAGGTCGTTCATATTAAGATTAAAGGACGTTTGTCCTGTGGTGTATGCCATTATTTCTTCTTAAGTTTACCTAAAGTTTGAGCCAATTTTGCTCTTTGACCAATTTTTCCTGATTTTTTTGCGGCAGACGCTAATTTTTTAGCTGGAATCTTCTCTCCAGCCTTAACTTTTAGCGATTTACGCAAACTACCTGGGTGTTTTATTGCTCCAGCGATCCAATTTTGAGTGTCTCCACCATTTTTGTACTCATAAACCTTGTTAGGATCATCTTTTCTGATGATTGTTTTAGGTCGAGTTGGCATTTTGGAGGGCTTTATATCACCCATACCACGAGAAGCTCTCATTATTACTTAGCGTGACCGCCACCACACATTTTTTCAACGATTTCATGGTGATGTTTATGACCATGCATACCGCCATCGTGGTGTTTTAAGTGTTTTTCAACGTGTTCATGGTGATGAATGTGACCACCGTGTGCGTGATGACCATCATGCTCTTTCATATGATGTTCTACGTGTTCGTGATGATGTTTATGACCGTGTTTCATATATTGCTCCTTAAATAAATTTACCTTTTGTTATACCACGTTTTTCAATACCATGACCTCTAACCTTACCACCTTTAGCTTTTTTAACTACAGGCCCCATATCAACTTCACCAACACCTTTTGGTACTGGATGAGTTTGAGTGGGTAATGCTTTAGTTTCTGGTGACATATCACCAGCTTTAACTATTGGAACAGGTTTAATATCTGATGCCATGATTAACAGTATTTACCTTTTGTGTGACCACGTTTAGCAATACCGTCAGCAACCTTAGCATAGCCACCTTTACGCATAGGTTTTACATCTTTAGGAGCAACTGTTTTACCAGAATCACCCAAGTTGTGACCTTTTGTATGACCACGTTTTTGAACTGCTGATTCACCGTGTTTTGTTAATTTGTTAGAACCTTTTTCAACATCTTCTGACATTGATTTAGGACCCATTGTTTCTTTTTCTTTAAACATTTTAGTTTTACCACCTTCTGCGTGTTTATGAACTTTACCACCGTGCTTAAGATTCATTCCACGAGTATGACCAGATTTTTGAACAGCGTGTTCACCATGTTTTAATGGTCTTTCGCCTGCTTCAATTGCTGGATCTTCTGTTGGTCCACCTTTAGCCATTTTTTTCATTGTTTTTCCTCCGTGTTTCATACCAACACCACCTGGACCACCTATACCAACTGGAGGCACACCAGGCACTGGAGATGCTTGTGCTGGCACTGGGGATGCCATTGCAGGTGTACGCATAGGAGTTCTTACAGGAACTGGGATTGGTACTACTTTTGTTTTCATTTTTGCCATGTTAATTACCTTTTAAATTTAGTTACAATTCCATCTTTTTAGGGATGCTGCTTTACGTGTTGGTCTACCTTTTTCATCTTTCATAGGACCAGGCATTCCACTCATTCTAGCACAAAATGACTTTTTACGTGAGCCACCTTGTGGTTGAGGAGCTTTTAAATGACTGCCTGTTTCTCGATTGTATTTAGCACGACCTTTAGCTGTAAGTCCAGCACCTTTGGACACTGGTAATTTCTCACCACGTCCGATGGATAATGAAACTCCACCTTTTTTCATTTTAGCTGTCTTGGCAGATTGTTTAAATGCTGCTGCGGTTGGAGCACCTTTAGATCCTGGTTTACGCATATGTTCACCACTACCATGAGCTATACGCTCTTGTTTAGCGTGAATGTTTGCATAAAGACCGCCAGATTTAAACTTCTTGCCTTTGTCAGCTTCAGCGAAGTCTTTACCTACAGATTGGGGAATACCTACTTTTTTAGCAAAGGCTTTATTATGAGCCACTGCTTCCATGAGTCTATGTTGTTTTGCTGATTTACTGGGCATGATGTTGTCTGATTAGTTCGTCAATCTTACTTTCTAATTTAGAGAATCTACCATCTAAGTGGGATACAATTCTATCTAATTCAGCTTGAGTTACATTGTCTCGTGCAATTTCTTCACGAGTACGATTAAGTAAAATACTTATTCTTTGTAACTCATCAAATTTATCTTTTACAATAAAACCAACAATACCAACAATGACAGACAGGATAAAGTTCCATGCCAACATAATATCGTTAGCTGACATGATTAAAAGTATCCTGGGAATGTATTGCCAGCATCAGGATTGTTTTTGATAAGTTTACCATTAATAACAGCACCAACTTGAACATTGCTACTATTATTGGTTCCTATTTGCCAAATAATGTCTGATTTTTCTGGATAAAAGAATGGTGTACTTGATCTATCAATAGTAAATACTGAAGTAAATGCTTGTTGTAATACATCAAATTGAACGCCAGTATTATTATTTTTAGACAATACATTGTAATACATTTGACTACCAGTGTATCCATTGTCAGTATTAATTTCAACTTGATATAAATAATAACTATATCCTGCAGGAACAGTATAAATAGCAGCTTGTGTTTTACCAATACCAGGATTAATTTGTGCAACAATATTAGATCCTTGTGATGCTGTGATTGTTCCTACATTAGTGACTTGGCTAGTGCCTGGAACAACCATGCTCATGCTATTCACTCTGTAATAACTATTAATAGTTGTAACAGAAGAAGTACCATTTAACAATATAATTTCTGATATAGGATTAAAGTTTGCATCTAACCCAGAAATAGAAATAGCTGCTTTTGTATTATCAGAAGCAGATGAACTGACTAAAACTAAATTAGCTGCAGAAGCTGGGAAAGTATATGCTGTTGCATTTTCCCATATAGCAATCGTTGCATTTTGTGCTGTTGTGGTTGAAGAAATAGCTGTATTGTAACCAAATATATTAACATTTGAATGACCATATACTTGACCACGAGCTACTTGTAAGTCAAATGGCTCATATTTAGCCTGACGTGTAATTGAGTTTACAACATTATTTGTTTTTGGTACTGGATATACCATGATTAATCTCCTAAAGTTAAAGAATGGGGGACGAATCCCCCACCAAGATTAATTAATCAAAGTTACCGTATGGGTATGTTGTAGAATTACCAATGTTCATGTCAAGTTGGTTATAACGAACTGTTACTTCAATTTGACCTGTTGTTGGTGTAGCTAAACTAGAACCAGTAATTGCTAATGTAACAACAACTTGGCTAAACCATGAAGGTTGTTGACCAGGTTGAATATTTTGTACATCTTGTAATGTTGCACCAGAGTATGTTAATTGTGTACCAACAAATGTTGCAGTACCACGAGTTGCTGAAGTTACAGCAGCCATAGTAGCGTAAACGCCAGTTGATGTAGCAAAGTTATTTGAAACATATGGTTGAATAGATGTAGCTGTGTGTGTACCATCTGAAGGTAATGTACCAACATCAACAATGATGTCAGTAATATTTGATGAGTATGGTAATAAGAATACAACACCACGATAAGCAGTACCAGTAGCATCAGCTGTAGGAGCAGAAGCTTTAGTTGGACCATTGGTGCTATAAACACCAGATTGTGGAGTCCAGATTGTAGCTGTGTTATTTGGAATGTTGCTTGATGTAACAAATGCACCAGAACCACCACCGTAATTAGCTGTGTTTGGAGTTGTTACTGAGAAATCTAAAAGTGCAGACTGAACTAAGTCAGTGTAGCCCACATCACGTTGTGGACCAAAACGGTTATCACCCGATAGAATCGGGCCGTCAAAGGTAGAACGAGCCATAATATATCCTTATGCAAAAGTCCTCTTATCAATCATTGCATTGTCTGCTGGGGCAGTCCGATAAGAGTAATCACCCAGATACAATATTCTTGCATAAAATGCTTGAAATTGCAACAAATATCTATTAATATTGCAAACTATGAGAGCATATCCAGAGCAGGTTTTACACCAATATAATCAAGCATTTTCCTTGAAATTACAAGGTAAAGTCCAAGAAGCATTAACTCAATGTGAGTCTATTTTAAAGATTCATCCAACTTATTCTTTAGCCCTTCAGCTCATAGGCATAATATTTGCAGAAGTCAAGAACTATCCCATGTCTTTAGAATACTTTACAAGAGCCATGAAGCATGATAGGAAGAATGCGGCTATTTATAGTAATCGTGGCAATGTTTACCAAGATACCAAACAATATGACTTGGCTTTAGCTGATTTTGATCGTGCCATAAGTATCAAAAGAGACTTTGTTGAGGCTCATTATAATAAAGGCAATTGTTATAAAGAGATGAATCAATATGAAAAAGCTATAGAATGCTACAAAAGAACACTAGTCTTTAATCCAAAATACAAGGATGCCTATACAAATATGGGTACTTGTTATCAGAATTTACAACAGTTTGATAAGTCAGTTGAATGTTACGATAAGACGATTGAGATCAATCCACAAGACTGGATGGCTTATAACAATAAAGGTTATGCATTACATGTATTAATGAACCTAGACGAGTCTATTAAAACATATGATCAAGCTATATCATCTAATCCAGATAACCCAGATCCTAAGTTTAATAGAGGTTTAGTTGAGCTTTTAAAAGGTAATTGGGAAAAAGGTTGGGAAGGCCATGAAGTTAGATGGACTAATCGTTTTTCTCCAGTTAAATTTCCTAAACTTTGGAAGGGTGAGGATCTAACAGATAAAACAATCTTTATTCATCACGAACAAGGTATTGGTGATACGATCCAATTCTGTCGTTATATTAAGCTTTTAAAAGCTAAAAAGATTATTCTAGCTGTTAAGACAGAAGCTTTTGCCTTATTAAAATCCATGCCTGAAATAGATGAGATCTATGATGACTTATCTAAAGTAAATGAGAATGATTATCATTATCAATCACCATTTATGTCATTGCCTTATATATTTAAAACAAGACCTAACAACATCCCGCATGATGTTCCATACCTTTCTGCACCAGAAGATCGTGTAGCTTATTGGAAAGATAAGTTAAAGGATGATAAGAAGTTCAAAGTAGGACTTGTATGGTCTGGTGGATTTAGAGCAGATCAGCCAGAATTATGGGCTGTTAATAATAGACGTAATGTTCCGCTAGATAAGTTAGCTTCATTCCAAAATGAAAACATATCATTTTACAGTTTACAAAAAGGTGAGTTTGCTGAGGCTGAATTAAAGAACTCTAAAGTATGGAATATGATTGATTATACTTCTGAATTACAAGACTTCTCAGATACTGCTGCCTTGATTGAAAATCTTGATTTAATCATATCCGTTGATACTTCCACTGCTCACGTAGCTGGTGCTCTAAACAAACCTGTATGGATGATGAATCGATTTGACACATGCTGGAGATGGTTAACAGAAGGCAACAAAACAGATTGGTATCCAAGTATGACTATCTATAGACAGAATAGTTTCAACAATTGGTATAACGTGATTAACAATATTGCAATAGACCTACATGCACTTTCCAGAAGATAATCTTTACCTTGTAGATGGAGGTATTGGAGACTTCCTCCAATTTGTGCCATTTATGCTTCAATATAAGCGTAGATACTTTGTTTTAACGCATTTTAAAGGTGCTAAAGAGCTTATGTTAGCTTTAAATGTCATGCCTGATACGTTAATGTATTACTCTACAGAACCTGAAAAAGTAGAGAAAATTAAACAAATTGCACTCCATAATACCATCAATCAATGTCCAAGACATTTTTACTTCTACGGTAATCCATTCCCAAAACAAAAGCCATTATTTGATAATGATAAAAAGACTATTGGTGTTCATCTAAATGGAAGTAAGTTCTCTTTAGAATGGCAAATAGCCCATAATATGATTATTAAAACTATACCTTCAAAGATTATAGAGTCTTTTAAAGATTACAATGTGATTGTATTTGGATTGCCTGAGGATTTAGGAGGGCTAGAAGAATCTGATCATGTGAAGTTTGTTTGTTATAAAGATATAGCCAAAAGCTTTGCTTATGTTGAACAGTGTGATTATGTGGTGGCTGCAGATAGTTCTGTTAAAACCATGAGCTCTATGTTACGCATTCCTACATTCGTATGGATAGCAGATAACGAAGATCCATTTAGAGATAAGATCTTTATTGATCAATATGTCAAAGATGGCATTATGAAAACATTCAAATATAAAAATGCTTTTGATGATATGTATGAAGGCATCAAGCAAACCATGGAGTTTTTAAATGAATCCAAATAAAGTAGTTAATTCACAATATGGTCAAATCATCATAAATACAAACGATAAGGGAGTTGGAGCTTCTATATCTGAAGGGTCATATTTTGAGCCTGAAAATATAAACATTATGATTGGAGTAATCAACACACTTCTGCAAAGAAAAGACAAAATTACATTCTATGATGTAGGTGCTAACATTGGAACACATACGTTAGCCATAGCTAGTACATTCAAAAATAAAGTATTTATAAGATCATTTGAAGCTCAAAGACAAGTTTATTATATGTTATGCGGAACTATTGCTTTAAATGGATTACGCAATGTATATGCTCACCATTGTGCCGTTGGTGGCTATTATGGTTTGATTGATATTGATTTACCAGATTACAATGTAAGACAAAACTTTGGTGGTCTTGAGATTAAAGAGATAGATAAATCAGATAATCAAGATATGATTTTTAATAGTTCAGAAAACATTGAAATGATGAGATTAGATCAGTTTCATGAACCTATTGATTTCATCAAAATGGATATTGAGGGAATGGAGGAAGAGGCTTTATTTAGATCCTCGCTTATGCTTGAGGAGTATATGCCTGTTTGCTACGTGGAAATATTTAAATCTAATCAAGATCGCATTTTTAGCTTCTTTAAAAGCCTTGGCTATAAATGCTATTCAAATGGTCAAGATATGCTTGCTATGCCGACTGGCATGGATGTAACTATTCTAAATTTTAATCCTGTATAAAAAGCCCCTAGATGGGGCTTCCTATTATTGTGCTGGAGTAACTCCTTGTGGAGTTACAGGAGCTTCTGGAGCAACTTCAGGAGTTGATCCTTCTACTGGTGTAATGGTAGCAACTTCAGCTGGACTTACAAACAAATGTTTAAAATGAGAGATTTCAACATTCATTGCAACTTCAATTGCACTTTCAATAGCACCAAAAAAGCTTTTTACATAACCAAAAATAGTCTTAAGGATTTGTAAATGAGCCTTTACTAAGTTCCATATATCTTTTAATAATTGCATACTATCTCCTTTGTTAGATAAAAAACCCCACTTTTTTAAGGTGGGGCTTTCTATTTATCAACTAACTAGTTTCCTAATTAGTATGAACCGTAAACACCTAGTGGATCAGAAACACCGAATGAATAACGTTCACGAGATTTATATCTCACGTTACCAGTGTCAAAGTCACCGTCCATAGAGTTTTGTAGAGGTGTTCTAACGAACATTTTAAGACCGTTAGGCACATCTGTTGTTAAGAACCAAGCATTAGTTGCTGTTAAGAAGTGGTTAATTGTATAACCTTCTGGAACAGAACCGTTGTTCTTAATAGCATTGATATCGTTGTTGTTTGTACCAACACGGAGTTCTGTGTCAAGTAAACGTGTAGCAACGAATTGTAATGCTGGTGGAACAACTAATTTGCGTGGTTTAGCTGCAATTAAAAGACCACGTTCATCAGTCCAAGCAGCAATTTGAATTACTGCGTTTTCTAATGAAGTTTCATTTAAGTCAGCTGGAGTAGATGGAGTGTTAGCATTAACACCACCAGACACCAATGGGTGTGCTGTTGAGAATAATGATTGTCCATCACCGTATGTAAAGTTTGAGTTGAAGCCGTTATTTAAAACAGCAGCCCCTTTAACTTGTTTTGTGTACGCCATAGCACGAGCTAATGCTTTAGTATAACGAGCTGATAATGAATCATACAAGTTATCTTCAATAGCTTCTTCAGTTAAGCTGAAGCCAAGAGCAATAGTTTCGTGGTTGTAACGAGCAGTCCAAGCTTCTTGTGCATTGTCATATGCAATTGCTTGACCTTCGTTTTTAACTGGTGCAGCAGAGAAACCAGAAAGTTTTGTTTCTTCTTCGAATGAACGTTCAGAAGTTTCGATTTCATAGATTTCTTTGTGTTCTTCACCATAACGAGCATATTCAAGACCGAACAAAGCGTTAAGTCCAGGTAATAGCTCTTTGAGTAGCTGGGCACGAGATATAGCCATTTAAATTTCTCCTTAAACGCCAGTGGCTTGTAAATATTGATGAGTTCCAAAATTCCACTTCACTAAGAGTTCTGAGAACCCTGCGAAAGTTAAAGTTTGGGTCGTAGATGTAGTAGCCGCTGCAGATAAGTTTACTGTTGTACCAGATACTGATGCAACATAAGCACCAGCAGGGATGCCAGTACCATAAACTTGCATACCAACATAAATGTTAGCATTAGCTGCAGATAATGTTACTACTGTTGTGCTGTTTGTAGTAGCTGTTTGTGATGCTGATAACGCTGTATCAGGTACACCTTGGATAATACGAACAGGCAATGAAAGTGTTGTAGTAACACCGTTAATTGCAACTGCTGAATCACCAGTGA
>Ga0208497_1000876_pt1 | contig 12247 bp, 19 predicted proteins | sample CryBogCBE25Aug07_FD_184555 | JGI IMG/M metagenome (GOLD analysis project Ga0208497, IMG submission 184555) | Freshwater microbial communities from Crystal Bog, Wisconsin, USA - CBE25Aug07 (SPAdes) | ecosystem: Environmental > Aquatic > Freshwater > Lake | place: Crystal Bog, Wisconsin, USA...
TGCTAGGCCGGGAGATCGGGAAAGGGCTAGCGGTGCTAAGCCGGAAGCTTGCGCCGGATGATGATATGCCCGCGGCAGCAATCGCCGCCCGGATTCAGGATTGGTGCGAGCGGGAGTGTGCGCTAGCCCAGGCCAACGGGAAAGAGCATAAGGTAGATGGGATACAGGATCAGGCAGAGTGCTTGCAAGCGGTGCTGTCGGGGGCCGAGTGCCGAGATGCGAAAGATTTGCGGACGCAGCTGGAGCAGTTGTTTGCCCGAGAGCAGGGGGTGGTGACGCTAAGTTCAATCCACAAAAGCAAGGGCCTGGAGTGGGATCTGGTTCTGCATCTGGATCCTTGGCGGCTTCCGGCAAAGCAGGCAAAGAAAGCAGCAGAGATGGGTGACGATCGGGCGCTGAAGCAGGAATGGAATCTGAAATACGTAGCGGAGACAAGGACTAAAAAGGTCCTTGTGGAAGCAAGAATGGAGGATTTTCAATGAGCGGGGCCGGCGGGGCCGAAGGCGAAGGCCACAGCCTTATCAGGCTAGAGCTGAGCTACGAACAAATAACCACCATTTTAGCCTCGATCAACTGCACCAAGATCAGTATCTTGGACGGAAAATGGACCCAGGTTTTAGACGAGCTTTATCTGGCAATCTATGAGCAGAGAAAAGCGCAAGCAGCGGAGAAAAAAGATGACGACTAAGACGTTTGAAGAGCTGATGGAAGAAATCCAGGTCCGAGGGCTTTTCCTTATCGGGCTTTGCCAGCTGACGGAAGGGGAGCTGATGGGGATCTGGCAGGCCAATGTTGGGGATAGGGTGCAGAATTGGCAATTCGCGCGGGCCGAAAGCCCGCAGGATGCCATTGCCCAGGCCCTGGATCTGGCCATCGGGCCGGGGATTGTGAGGAAGAAAAGGGAGGTTAAATGGGCTAAGGAGGAGAAGAAGGGGGCTGTGCTGTTGGATATGGAAGAGTTGGGACTCTGATGGTTTGTTTTGCAAAGCCGGCCATTGGTGGGCAGTATGCCCCACGCAAGACCAAATAATTTATTCCAGGCCCCTTTCCACCCATGCCCACCCATGATACGGTAACGCCATGAACTTGACCGAATATCAAACCATCCTCTATCAGGCCCTGGCCCAGCCTTACGGCCTGATTATCCAAACCAACGATCCGCAAAGGCTGCGCCAGCGGTTCTATTCCGCCCGGGCGCAGGCGCAAGATCCGCAGCTGGATGGGATACAGATATTGCTCGGCCGGCTGGAAGATCCGAATTTAGTAGTCTTGTTGAAAGTTACCCCCACGCCCGGCAATGCGAGCAAATACAAGGAGCCAAGCAAATGAGTAAGAAAGCAGAACGGCCGCAAAGCCGAAGGCATATACAGATCTATGATCAGGACTGGGAATATTTGAACAAAAGGTTTATCTACCCCGGACCGATAGTTCGGCAGATGGTGCATCTGGCGGTTAAGCAGCTTAGACAAAGAGAGCTGGACCGGGCAGATAACGGGGCCAAGACGATAGACCAGATCGCAGAGCAGCAACTGCAGGAGCTGACGGATGAATAGCGCCGGGGCCGGGGGCCAGATCCCACAGAGCCAGCTGCTGGCAGAGGCCAGCGAGGACAGCTTAAGCGAACTGTTCTCCCGCGATCCAGAGGGCTTCAGCCGACAAGATCGGGATCAAATCGTTGCTGCGCTTCGCGCCCAGCGCGCGCGTTGGTCGGCGGCCGAGGCCGAAGGCAAAAAGGCCCCGCGGCAGCCAAAGGCAAAGGCCGGTGCGCCAACAGCCGTCAGCACCAGCTTGAATCTTGAGGACCTTGGGCTATGAGCGAACTCCCCGCCGGCACACCGAACACCAGCTTCAGCCAGATCCTGCCCGGTCTCCAGCTCGGGGTGGATAGCACCAGCTTGGGTGCGTTTAAGACCTGTCCCAGGTACTATCAACTGTCCATCGTCGAGGGCTGGCAGCCCAGGGATCAGAGCGTGCATCTGACGTTTGGAATCCATTTGCACAAGGCGAGGGAGAGCTATGAGCGGGCTAAGGCCGAAGGCCAAGGGCATGATGATGCGCTGGATTTGGTTCTTGATGAGGCCCTGCGGGGCACCTGGGACCGGGCGCTGAAGCGGCCATGGGCCAGCGATCACAAGCTGAAAAATCGGGACACGCTTCTGCGGACGATAGTTTGGTATCTGGATCAATTTGGTCAGAACGATCCGTTTGAGACGGTGATACTAAGCAACGGCAAGCCGGCCGTTGAGCTGAGTTTTAAGTTTGACTCGGGCTACAAAAGCGAAGCCACAGGGGAAAGCTTTGTGCTTTGCGGGCATCTAGACCGATTGGCCAAATACGGGGATAACTATTACATCCCGGATATTAAAACCACCGGCAGCACGATGAACGGGTTTTTCTTCGACGGCTTCAGCCCGGATAATCAGTTCAGCCTTTACACCTTTGCAAGTAAGGTGGTTTTTAACTTTGACGTCAGGTCGCTGGTCGTGGACGGGATACAGATTGCCGTCGGGTTTAGCCGGTGCGAGCGGGGCCTTGTGCAACGTCCGCCAGCTGTGATTGCGGAATGGTATCAAGAGCTGGGACACTGGCTGGCGCAAATGGAACTCTGCGCGGAGCGGGAGCATTGGCCGATGAATGACAAGGCGTGTGGGAACTACGGCGGCTGCCGCTTCCGCAAGGTCTGCAGCAAGCCACCGGGCCAACGCAAGGCGCATTTGGAGAGCGAGTTTACCAAACGGGTATGGGATCCGTTTGTCAGCAGAGAAGCCTAGGCCCGCAAGGCGGGACAGCAAGGAGCAGCAAGCAAATGGCAAAATTAGCAGCACATCAGAGCGCAGTAACAACCAAGATGCTTTTCATCGGGGATAGCGGTGCAGGTAAAACCGGGGCGCTTGCTTCGCTAGCGGGGGCCGGGTACAATTTGCGGATTTTGGATCTGGACGCCGGGCTTGACGTATTGGCGAACCTGCTTCGCGATCCGAAAAGTCCCTACGGGCCGGAGGCGCTTTCGCGGGTAGACTACGAAACCATCACAGACAAGATGAAAGTCTCAGGCAAGCGGCTGATCCCAGGCAAAGCCACAGTTTGGGAACGGACCATTGGGATGTTGGAGAATTGGAAAGGAGCCGAGGGCGAGACCCTAGGCGGGATCACCAGCTGGACGCCGCAAGATGTGCTGGTTATTGACAGCCTGACCCTGCTTTCAACAGCCGCGCTGAACTTTGTTTTGGCGATGAACTCCCGGCTTGGCCAGCAACCGCACCAAAGCGATTGGTATCAGGGGCAGCAGCTGATCGAAGGCCTCCTGCAGACGCTCTATGATGACAATGTCAAGTGCAATGTGATTATTATCAGCCACATTGCTTATATCGGGGAAGAGAACGGCCCGGTGCATGGCTATCCCAATACCCTGGGCAAAGCCCTGCCTCCGAAGGTGGGAAGGTATTTTAACTCCATCCTGATGGCGAGAACGTCAGGTACGGGAAGCAATCAGAAGAGGAAGATTTTTGCCAACAGCGTGGGAACGGTGGAGCTGAAGAATACCTCCCCGCTGAAAGTAAAGTCGGAATATCCGTTGGAAACAGGTCTTGCTGATTATTTTAAAGACGTAAGGAGTGGGATCGGGGCCGGCCCCGGGCCGGAAGCGGGGATGCAATGAACACTGAAAAAGTTCTTCGAGATAGGATAGAGCTGCTGGAAGAAGAGCTTCGACAGCTGAAAGCAGGACTTGCTGATCCGCATCTGCCGAAAGCTTTTGCTGAAGCCCTTTCAAAACAGCAAATGGCGATCTTGCAAGGGCTTAGACGGAAACAAGTGGCAAGCTATGAATATCTAGACTGCATCGCTGGAACGGTTGGAAATTCAGAACGAAGTGATAACTGCGGAAGAAACAGGGCCAAGACAGCGATGCTGAATCTCAGAACAAGGCTGAAGCCTTTTGGGATAAATATTAGTACCTGGCGTGGTGTAGGGTACTATTTAGACGAGCAGAGCAAAGCCCGTCTTGAACAACAGTTTGCAGAGGGTGAAAGCCCTAGGTGAAACCGTTTTAACAGTCAACGGTGAAAAGGTGAAAGCCTTTTTAAATGTCTGTTATTTTGGGAAAAGGAAGAACCTTTTCCACTGCTTTAGGAAACTCGCAAATGGCTAGCAATTTTTCTCACTTGCTCAAGAAGCCCGCCGGACAGGCTGCAAAGCCGCAGGCCCTGCCGGCCGGGGATTACCCGGGCATTATCAAGGGGCATGAGTTTGGGGACAACAATAAGAACAAAACCCCGTACGTCCGGTTCAGCATTGGCCTTCTCGGCTGGGGTGATAGCGTTGATGAAGCCGATCGCTCAGGCGACCCGACCAAGCGTCAGTTCCGCAGGGATTTCTATCTTACCGACGATGCGCTGTGGCGGCTTGACGCCCTGCTCAAGGATTGCGGGGTGGAGGCCAACGGCCGGGAGTATGAGGAAGTGCTGAACGAACTTACCGGCGCGCAGGTGACGGTGGAAATTCAGCAGTATCTGAATCAGCAGTCCGGTGAGATCGGGAACCAGGTCGGGAAGATCCTCGCGGCGTAAGCCGAAGGCCCGACAGGCAAGGGGAGCGGGCGAAAGCCTTCTCCCCTTTTTTATGAGCGCGGTAGCTAAAATAGGAGCACAAAATGCCGATTACAGATCAGACCCTTCGGGTAGCAATTTCAAGCATTCAAATTGACCGGGCCAATCGCCAGCGGCGAGAGATCGAAACCACCGATCTTGAGGCAAGTATTAGCAAATTCGGCCTGATCGAGCCGATTATTGTAGAGCGCAGTTCCGAAGGGGTGCTCTGGCTTCGAGCCGGTGAGCGCAGGTTGACGGCCTGCCTCCGGCTCGGCCATGAGGATATTCTTGTTCGCTTTGCGGAGAATCTGAGCGAGAGCGAAAGCCAGATCATCGAGCTGGAAGAGAATATCAAACGCAAGGATTTGACTTGGCAGGACTACTGTCAAGCCGTGAGCAAGATACATAAGATGTACAAGGAGCTGGACGATAGCTGGGAAGCCCAGAGCACGGCCGAGCAACTGTCGATTACCCAGGGGCATCTCAGTGCGCTGCTGTCGGTCGCGGGAGCGATGGGGGATGAAAAGATCTCCGGGGCCGGGACCATGCGCGAAGCGTACAATATCATCCTGCGCCGGGAAAAGCGCGTGGCCGGAGATCAGCTGCAAGAGCTGCTGGAGATTAATCACCAGCTGGACCTGGACGGGGCCGGGCCGTTCGGGGCAAATGCCGAGGGCCAAGCTTTTCAGCTATCGCCCGATCCGGACGAAGCCATTGAGCAGATCGCAGACGCCCTCGGGGCCGTAGGCCTGAGCATGGAGCAAGAGCTGCGGGAGCAGGGCTACGCGCCGGAGCCGGCAAAGCCAACGGCCAAGCCCGCTGCTGCGCCTAGCCTTTTCTCCGGCATTGCTCAGGGAAGTTTTCTTGACTGGGTACAAACATATTCCGGGCCGAAGTTTAACTTTGTCCACTGTGATTTCCCCTATGGCATCAATGTCTTCAACGGGCCGCAAGGTCGCGGAGCCGAGTCCGGGGCTATGTACGAGGACGGGGAGGACATCTACTGGGCCCTGCTCGACAGCTTCCTCCGGAACCGGGAACGGTTTATGAGCATAAGCTGTCATCTGGTTTTCTGGTACAGCAACAAACACTACCAACGGACAATGGCGTTGTTTGCAGAGCTGGCCCCAGAGCTGACGTTCCGCAGGCATCCGCTGATCTGGGTCAAATCCGACAACACCGGAATTATTGCAGATGCCCGGCGCGATCCCAGGCATGTGTATGAAACCGCCCTTATGGCCGACCGGGGAGACAGATTTGTGCTCAAATCCGTGGCCGATGCGTACTCCGGTCCGGTGGATAAAACTTTGCATCCTAGCACCAAGCCCGAGCCTATGCTCCGTCATTTCTTCTCCATGATGGTGGATGAGAATACGCGGATGTTAGATCCTACCGCGGGTAGTGGCGCAAGCCTGCGGGCGGCTGATAGCCTCGGCGCGAAGCAATGCTTCGGGCTAGAGCTGGATCCAGAGTACCAGCGGGTAAGCCAGCAAGCATTTGAGCAGTCCCGCCGGAAGCGAAGCGCAGCGGCTAAAGCCGCGGAGCTGGGCCTTTGACCGGGCTTGCGCCGACCGGGGGACTTTTTGGCAAGGAGTTTTCCTGCTGGGCCGGGCCAAAAGCGGAGCCCAAGATCTTGCTGCTGGGCGAAGCCCTGCACCAAGGCGAGCTAGAAGTCCGCAAGCCTTTCATCGGTTCGCCGGGGAAAGAGCTTTGGGCCATGCTCGGCGAAGCCTTTCCGGAGACCTCGCCCGAGCTACATGCCGAGATCACCAGCTTGCAGCGCTACGGCCCGGCCTGGGGTCGCAAGCGGGAAGAATGGCTTGCAGCCGCTGGCATCGCTATGACAAGCGTGTTTAACTTTGTTCCCGCAGGAGGAAAGATCGAAGCCCTCTGCGGAAGTAAAAAGGAAATGAGTAAAGGTTATGACCATCCAGCAATCGCACACGGAAAGTACCTGCACGAACGATACTTGCCTGACTTATTTCGAGTGCATGGAGAGATTAGCAGCGCACGGCCCACGCTCATTGTCGCTGCTGGTTCTACCGCTTGTTGGGCCGTCTTGCGTGCTACGAACATCGGAAGCATCAGAGGAACGGTATCTGAAAGTGTTAAACTGGCTGCAAATACAGCAGCCGGAACCGAAACCGTACTGGTGGGATCCAGGGAAGAAGGTTTAAAGTTTAAAGTCCTTCCCACGTTTCATCCTGCAGCGGTGATGTATGCCTGGGCCAATCGCCCGATTATGGTGATGGATTTGATGAAAGCCCGGCGTGAAAGCGTTTTTAAGGAAATCCGCCGACCGGCCAGAAAAGTGCTGATTAACCCCAGCTTGGAGGAGATGAGGGAATGGATAGAGCAAACGCTGAAGGCTTCACCTCCGTCGCTCTCTGTCGACATCGAGACAGCCGCAGGCCAGATCACCTGTATCGGTTTTGGGCGTTCCCGTACGAGTGCAATGGTTGTCCCTTTTTGGAGTCCAAGTTCTCCCGAAGCGAGCTACTGGCCATCGCTCGCTGCGGAGTTAGAGGCTTGGAGATTAGTAGAATTGATTCTGCAGAGTCCGATCCCGAAGCTGTTCCAGAATGGGATGTATGATTTGCAGTATATTACGAAAATGGGCCTACGGCCGAAGGCCTGTTTGGAAGATTCAATGCTGCTGCATCATTCGCTTTTTCCCGAGATGAAAAAAGGGTTGGGCTTTTTGGGCAGCGTTTATACAAATGAACCGGCATGGAAGCTGATGCGGGCAGGCAAAGCCGATACGGAGAAGAAGGATGAGTGACTTCAACGAACAAAAGATTCCCCAACAACTTGCCAGCTACTACCTAACGCAAACTATAGTCGAAACAATATCCATGCGCGATCAGTTCGCAATGGCGGCGCTGACAGGGTTGATATCAAGGGCTCCTGACTTCATGTTTCCTGATTTGCCCCAGAAAGCATATCGCTTTGCGGACGCCATGCTTGAAGCTCGAAAGGAAAAGAAATGACTGAATGGCAACCAATCGACACCGCGCCAAAGAAGCCCAAAAACTTTAACTGGGAAGAGGAGCTACCGTCATTCTTGGTATGGGATAGCAAAAACATCTACTGCGTCGAAGCTGGCCTATACGCGAAGGATAACGGCTGCGGCTGCTGTTCCCATGAGATTGAAGCTACCCATTGGATGCCTTTGCCTGCGCCGCCCAAGAAGGGGAATGAGTGATGATCGACAGCAACAAAAAGTACCGCACTCGCGATGGCCGTGAAGTTCGCATCTATGCGACGGATGGAAGTGGAAGAAAGTCCGTGCATGGGGCTTACTTTGACACCTACGTCAAAGGTTGGATTTCTCTTGTTTGGACAGAACACGGAAAGGTTGACGGTTATCAGAACCTCCAACCTTTGGACCTCATCGAAGTCCGCCCCCGCCATAGGCGGATAGTGTGGGTGACAGTGTACCCAAACGACCGTTATTGTATATCTAGTGAAAACATTCAATGTGACATATACCCCCCCAAACGCATCGCCTGCATCAAGGTCGAGCTAGACTTTGAAGAGGGAGAGGGGCTATGAGCGATGATCTTGTAAAGCGTCTTCGCGATGAATGTGAGGATGCCAACGATCCAATCTTTATGACACGCGCAACTTTGCTTAAAGCCGCCGACCGCATCGAGAAGCTGGAAGCGGCGCTGCAAAGGGCGAATGCAAACGTCGAAGAATACGAACGGAAGTTCTATTTAGGCACAGACCGCATCGAGAAGCTAGAGGCGGAATTGCATAGTTGTTTCCATCGTATTGAAGAACTACAGGCGGCGCTGCGGAATATCGCCGAAGGAGACATACCCCGCACAGTCAAGATCGCGTTCCGCGATGATGGGCAACCATCCAAAAATGACCGTTGCGAACACGGTCAATGGTTTTATGAGGACTGCGGGTGCTGCATTGAAGATTACGCTCGCAAAGCACTGGAGGGGAAAGATGACTGAACAGGAAAAGCTTCAGCTATATCTTCAAGTGTCTCATGCAATTGAACAAGACCCAGAAGCAATTGAGTGGGCCATAAAGGGCATAACAGATGGGCTGCGTATTGCTGCGAAGCAGGCACGAGAAGATCAAGCTGGCTGGGAAATTATCGCTAACATGGCGATGAATAAGCGCCTGCTTGATGGGAATGAACTGTTCATTGCTGACAAAATAGACAAGCTGAAGGATCGCGCATCGTTTCGCTGGGATTGGTATGTTGAAAAACTCAGGGCAATCATAGCAAAGAAACTGGAGAAGAAGGATGAGTGATGAACCAGATTCTTACGATTATCTTATGGATCTTATAGAAGAAAGAATACTAAAAATGACATCTCGCATCGAGAAGCTGGAAGCGGCGCTGCAGGAAATTGTCGAGCAAGAACCGCAAACAGCTCACCCGGTTGTCGTGAATATAATAAAAATCGCCCGCAAAGCACTGGAGCAAACTAATGGTTAGAAAACGCCTTGAAAACCGGAGAGAGAACGAAACCTTCACCTTCCTCTTGGACGGGGTGAAATTTTTCGCAACCGTTAGCTATACCGCCGAAGGCCAGCTAGGGGAGATCTTTTTAGACATCGGCCGGGCGGGCGCGGACGCCCCAGGGCTGGTAGGCACCGCACTGGACATCATGGCCAAAGACCTTGCTACCCTTGCGTCGCTGGCGCTGCAGCACGGAGTGCCCCTGCGGGTCATCCGCGAAGCCCTGAGTCAAGAGCTTGACGGAACTATGCGCGGGCCACTCGGCCGGACCCTCGAGCTGTTGGAGCCACTCTGATGCCAGTAATTGAAACCGAGCAGCTGCTGCCCAACGGCACGTATCAGGGCCGAAGGCTGACCACCAGCGAAAACCTCCAGGTCTACAACGGGCTTGATTGCTGTCTAACGACAGAGATCTTTGAAGAAATCCAGACCCTCTACAACCAGCCACCCGCGATCTACAGCTTCGAACGTGCGCTGCAAGGTCCGTATCTGGAAATTATGCAGAGAGGATTTCTTGTTGATGAGCTGAGCCGGAGGCAAGCGGCCGAGGAGCTTCGCGCCCGGGTTAATGCGCTCCAGCTCCAGCTCGACGAGTTGGCCCGCGCCGTGTGGGATGGTGGGCTAAATCCCCGTTCCCCGGCCCAGCTGAAGGACTTCTTCTTCCGCGCTATGCGTCTGCCGGAGATCTGGCAAAGCAAAAAAGGCCAGAAGAAACTTTCCACCGACCGCGAAGCACTGGAGAAACTGCATGACTACATCTACGCCCGGCCGTTTGTCAACTGCATTTTGGCAATTCGAGATTTCACCAAGCAACTTAACGTCTTTGAATCTGAAATTGACCATGACGGACGATACCGGACTAGCTATAATATCGCTGGGACTGAAACAGGGCGGCCATCTAGTTCTACAAACGCATATGGAACGGGAGGAAATGCTCAAAATATCGCCGGATCTCTTCGTTTTGTCTTCGTTGCCGATCCGGGGATGAGAATGTGTGTGATTGATCTTGAGCAAGTAGAAGCCAGAGATGTGGGATATTTCTGCGGTGTGCTGTTTGATGATTGGACTTTTTTGGACAACTGCGAGTCCGGTGACCTGCACACCAACAACTGCAAGCTGGTGTGGCCGGAGCTTGGCTGGACCGGCGAGGCCAAGGCCGACCGGGCCCTGGCCGATAAGCCGTTTTATCGAGATTTCAGCTACCGCGATATGTCCAAGCGAGGGGGACATTTGACCAACTACTTCGGCACCAGTTGGACAATGGCCCGGAGCCTGAAAATCCCCGGGGCCATTGCAGAGACGTTTCAAGCTCGCTACTGCAAAGGCGGAACCGATGCCAAAGGCAAGCCGATTCTGCCCGCATTCCCTGCCATTCCCCGGTGGTGGCAGTGGACGGCCCAACAGCTGCAGACCACCCACCAGCTGACGACCCCATTCGGCCGGACCCGGCACTTCTTCGGCCGTCCGGGTGATGACACCACCCTGCGCGAGGCCATCGCCTTCCTCCCCCAATCCACAACCGCCGACCGCATGAACCTTGGCCTCTGGCGGGTGTGGAAAAAATTTCCCCAATGCCAGCTGCTGGCCCAAACCTACGACAGCATAACCTTTCAATACCCCGAGGGGCTGGATGAGAACGAGCTTATTCCGCAAATCCTTGAACAGCTGGAGGTTACGTTGGTGGCCCCTTCCGGGCGCAAATACTCGGTCCCCGGCGAAGCCAAAGTCGGTTGGAACTGGGGTTCCCAGGTCACCCAAACGGACCGGGAACTGGCGCTCGCTCGCGGGGCGAAGCCGCCGAGGCTGAACTTGGACGGGCTGGTAAAATGGAAACCGGGGATGAAAGAAACCCGGGTCAGGGCTATTGGCATCAAACGTCGAATGGTTTAAGGTCTTGCCGGGCCCTGCGGATTAGGGAAATTGTCCTAACCCCAGCATTTAAGACTCACAAATAAGGTGCCCTCCCTTGTCAGACTTTGTTACAGATTTCATGAGCTATTCTGAAGGGGCGCTCTCTCCTGATATCTATCGAAAATGGAGCGCGATATCGCTGGTTGCCGGAGCTTGCGAGCGTAGGCTTTGGGTCCGCACCGGGCGATTGATCGGGTTTTTGAATCTTTACGTTCTGCTGGTTGGTCCGCCAGGTGTTGGCAAACGGATTATCTCAGACGTGAAGAATTTTTGGCGCGAGGCCAAGGACCCGACCGGAGGCAAAGCTTTTGCGGTGAACCCGGATAATATGACCAAGGCCAGCTTGCTGGACACCATCGCCAAGGCCAAACGCTCGCGGCTTCCCCCTCGCGGGGCGCCGCTTAACTATCACTCCCTTCTGGTAGCTGCAGAAGAGTTCAGCGTCCTGCTGCCCAGCTTCGATCTTGAGTTCATTGGCGTGATTACCAGCCTTTGGAATAATGAAGAGTTCTACGAAGAGTCCCGAAGGACCGGAACCGTCCGTGAACTCAAGATCGAGAAACCTTGCCTGAACATTATCGGCGGTGCGCAGCCTAGCTATCTGACCTCGGTCTTCCCGGAGGATGCTTGGAACACGGGTCTTTCTCGCCGGATGCTGATGATTTACTCCGGGGAAAATCATCCAAGAGATTTGTTTTTCGAGGGTGAGGACCAGGATGAGCTTCGCAAGCAGCTTTCAGCCAGGTTAGGTAAAATGTCCCAACTTTACGGGCAGATAGAATGGGAGCCAGAGGCGAAGGATTACTTCCGGGAATGGCATATGTCCGGAGGCAAACCTACCCCGGTGCATAGCAAGCTCACCCACTACCTCTCCGGTCGAAGTCAGAACGTCACCAAGCTTGCAGCTGTCAGCTGTGTAAGCCGGGGCAATCCGACAGAGATCCAGCTGGTTGACATTAAACGGGCCATCGGCTGGCTTTGCGAAGCAGAAGCCCTTATGCCGGATGTTTTCCGGGCGATGATTGGGAAGAGTGACAGCTCGGTGATGGAGGAGCTTCGGCTTTTCATGACCAACTGGGAAGCCAAGCAGCGCACCGCGGTGCCAGGTGCGGCCATCTGGCAGTTTATGAAAGATCGGGTGCCGAGTGAGAAGATTTGGCAAATTCTTCAGATTATGGAGAGGAGTAATACGATGCAAAGGGTGGCGGGGACGGAAGATGATTGGGTGGTCAATCCGAGGTTTTTGCGGTCGGTGGAATAA
>Ga0208497_1000881_pt1 | contig 12228 bp, 9 predicted proteins | sample CryBogCBE25Aug07_FD_184555 | JGI IMG/M metagenome (GOLD analysis project Ga0208497, IMG submission 184555) | Freshwater microbial communities from Crystal Bog, Wisconsin, USA - CBE25Aug07 (SPAdes) | ecosystem: Environmental > Aquatic > Freshwater > Lake | place: Crystal Bog, Wisconsin, USA...
CACGACCTCTACCCTCATTTAAAAAACCAACAAATGTTTTCATTAACATTATCCTTTATCTAATGTGCTAGTAGGAGTAGATGACCAATACTTGCAGCTCCAATAGTTTGCTTTCCATCTTGGACCTGGTGTCTCACAATGATGTCTTGCTCTATAAGAAGATCTTCTTGTTGGTTGATCTCTCTTAATTGAAAGATGAGGATCACCAAAGTTAACCTTAACAACGTTGCCAGAAGCATTCTTTACGTATACAGCTCTTTTCTTAGGACCACCTGGTGTAAGGAATGGCTTGTTTAGATGAACTTTATGTCCACCATGTTCTGCCACTTCATTTATCTCGTTCCAATCTTCATATAGTTCATTTCCAGTAGAAACAAATTTATACTCAACAAGACCTTCTACATCAGACTCCTCGTCAATTGGGCAGCCTGCAAATTCTGTAAACATATCATCAATGTCTTCTTTCATTGCAGCCATATTGTCTACTAGATTTGGATATGGACGTCCAGCAGCTTTTGCTCTTGCCTTTGCCCTAATCTTTTCTGCAGCAGTCATTGTGCTATGGTGCTTCTTTGGATTTGGTTCGTCCCACACCTCTTCACCATACATTTCCTTGTCAGACATTTTATTCATACCAGCAGGTGGTTGAATAAGTTTCTTTGAAGTTTGTTCTGTTGCAGCAATGTGAGGTTTACGAATTGCAGATCTTGGAATATCCTTATCCATTGCCAACTGCAAAGATGCTGCTCTCATTCTATCTCTAGCAGTCTTTGCCTTTAATGGTGAAATAGCATCAGGATGTTTGGCAAGCATACCACTTGTAAATGAGTGAACTAGATTGTGAGAGATCTCATCGACATACTCTTCATCTACTTTTTTTTTAGCTGCTGCTTCTCTATCAAGAATGGATTGGTAATCTGCATTAGCCTTCTGTAACCCAGCCTTTGCTTCTTGAGCACGTCTTTCTGACTCTGCATGTCTTGGATTATTTGCAAGCATCTTTTCCCAAGCAGTTTTCTTTGCTTCATCCACTCTTCTTTTTACGATGGATTGCTGACGGAAGAAGTCACTATCTGTATGTCTATCTCTTTTAGGATCATTACGAGGAACAAGATCCATTTTCTTTCTAGGTTGACCAGAACGAGTGATCGCTTCCTTATCATGCTTAGGATCCTGAAATCTCAAAGCAAACATATCATCAGTATCTTGACCAGGAGTAGCCTGTCTATAAATTTTTGTAATTGAATTAGTACCAATAAAACGGCTGCTCGAATCATTTGGATTGCTTGATACAGGTTCTGCTCCAGTATAACCACCTGTTTGATTGGCAGTCACACTATTGTAGATTTCATCTAGCTCAGAGATAGCAATGAATGTTTCAAAGTTAGCGTTTAGCTTTTCAAATACAGGATTAATTACAATCTGATCTGGCTTACTACCAGTCATTGTTCTACCCTTTGTGATAGCATCGTCCACCTTAGCTGTCTTCATTTTCTTGCTAGCAGTAGTTTCAGGCTTATTCTCCATAGGGTCATGAATAGCCTTTGAGCTCTTCTTGGAGCCTACTGGTCTCTTTGGTTCATCAACAGCAGTTTTAATCTCTTTGTCAACCATTTTGTTCTCTTGTTGTTTTTTTTGTAAATTAATTTGTTTTATATTTATAACTTAGAGTTATGTTATAGCAGCTACGAATGAATTATCTAGAGTTCCATCTAAACAAAAATACTTAACATACATAGTATTATGAGAACTTAGGAAAAATGATGATCCGCCTGTAGCATGTGTAGAGGAAAGACCATGATTAAATTGTTGTGTGCCACCAACATTATTAAAGATAAACAGATCAATTGTCTTTCCAGCAGTAAGATTTTGCAAGTTAGCAGAAACTGTTCCAGCATTTGTATGAATATGAACAAAGTTATCAGTAGAAAAATCAATTAATACAGAGTTTGATATTACGTTTGCTATTCTAACCTTAGGTGGCTTGTAAGCTGTGGTTTGAACAGTATTGTCACTAAATGTAATTGAAGAATTTGGATTGTTGGCCAAACTCATACCATTTGAATAAAACGCGACCGATTCAGACTGAATAGTATTTGAACCAGCTGGTGTTAATTGAAAAGTAATTTTAGTTCCAGTGTTAGCAGCGTAAAAGTTTTCTGCTGCCTGCATATCAATACGACCGATCGATGAAGCATATGTGTTACTATCGGCAGTCCATCCCTGTATGGAAAAACGCATAATCGTATCATTAGCTTGAGTGCCCGATGGAGATAAAACAGTTCCTCTAGCTCCACGACCAGCAATCGCTACGTAAGTATTAGCACCAAAAGCATCAAAACCAATACGAGCTGGCTGACCATCTTGCGCCGTTCCTTGAATCAATGTTCCAGTAAAGTTTCTTGGCTGTGAAACTCCACTATTACTTCCAAGAATTTCGAAAGCTGCAGAATTAGTAAAGATTGTATTTGGAGTGTTGATAGATACTCTACCATTTCTTTGAACGATAAAAGTTGGGTAGGTATTTGTTCCTTGTGAGTATACAGAAAGTGGTCTATAAAAAGCAACTGAACCAGTATCAGTAGGTACACCTATAGATAGACTTTGTTGGCTATTGGCAACAGTAAGAGTAGGACCTACGAATGTAAAGGAACCAACTGTAAGACCAGAATTGGCTTGAAAATTTCCATTTGCAAGTTCAAATTTAAAAATACCATTGGATACTGTAAGAATTTGATCTGGGTATGATGGATTACTATCTGCAAAAATAACAGAGTTAGAACTAACCCATAATTTTTGCCATCTATTGGAAGTGTTACCAAGAGAATAAGTTTGATTTAGGTTTGGTATAACATCAGAAGGAACTTGAAGCCAATTAACGAAAGTATTGGAAAATGCATTAGGATTATAACTCATATTATCTTCCATCCTCCGTTAGCATATATCAGAGAAATAGCTTCAAAGCTATTTAAAATAACAAAGGACCCTATGCTATCTATTGTTGATCCATCTAATGTTGTTATTGTAATATTATTAAGAGCAGCATTACCTGACTCATCCTTAACAACAATCTGTCTTCCTGGGTTGAGGTTTTGTGTTGGAAGATTAATCGTTACGAGTCCTGCGTAATTGACACCAAGATAATAATCTCTTCTTGTTGCATTATATACGGGATTATTAATAGCAACAGTGTGAAATGTTAATTGATCAACACTACCAGCACCACCTCCACCAAGTTGCGAGTGACGTTGTGCAAATCTATGGAAATCTGCAACAGATTTTTTAAGTATATCTAGTTCTTTTTGTATGGAATTAGGAATGCTATCTGCAACTTGTTGAATATCTTTTTGAGGAATAACAGATAGAGCTACAACAGACCTATCAATAATATTGTTTACAGGGAGCTCTGGTTCTGGTTGTCTTCCTATCTCTTGGATATCGATAATATGTGGCTTTACTTCTTCAACAATTTCAATAGGTTGTTCAATAACTTTTTGTTGTTGTTCAACAACCTCTACAACAGGTTTAGGTTTAAAGAACGTATCTTTGAACTCTTCTTTGAGGTCCTTACCTGCTATTGTACTAAGAGAGGCTGTAATCTTTTCTAGCAAAGCATCTTCATTGACCTTCTTGGCCTCTTCGCTAAGTCTATTGGCCACGACTTTAGTCTTGACACCCTGGTCAAGTTTAGCAAAATCTAAAAAGTTTTTTAATTTGATATTAGATTTTTTATTGTCGGCCATGATTGCTTTCTGATTATAAAGTATTTATGATATCAACTAAAGCAGAATGTAAAGAATTGTGGTACATTGACACCCAAAGTAGAAGAAGAAGGTGTATATGTGACAACTATAAATCCTTGCGATCCAGTTCCGCTTGTTATTGCACTTCCACGAGAAACAGCTCCACCACCACCTGCTCCATAAGTACCGCCATTTCCTCCAAAAGTCACTGTAGTACTACTACCGTCAGCAGGATAGCCTGCGCCACCCCCACCACCGCTACCGTACTGTGGACTAGTGCTATATTCAGTTCCGCTACCGCCAGCACCGCCATTACCTGTACCTCCAACAGTTCCACCTACAGTAGCAGCTGCACCAGCTGCGCCACCATTACCAGCATCGCCGCTTCCACCTGATGTTGTTACGTTTGTACTTCCTGCTGCTGTACCTCCAGGATTCCCACTACTTGTTTTTCCTCCTGCACCTCCACCACCAGTAGAACAAGCTGCTACACCCAAACTTGTTACTGGTCCACCAGTTCCTCCAGAAGCTTTCGTATTACCAACGCCAGAAGCAGAAGCACCACCAGTGCCACCAGCAATCGCGCCAGTAGCTGCTTGAACACCGCCACCACCGCCTTTAGCTAGTGCTCCGTTAGTAGTAGACGCAGGAGCAACAGTTCCGTTATTATTAAACCAAGTGTCACCACCAGCGTTTCCTGCAGTTCCAGCATTAACGTTGGGAGCCTGAACTACAGCTGCACCACCCGAACCTATAAAATATGTCGCAGTTGATGTTATTTTAGCCACGTTATTTGTTAAACTATACCCGCCACCACCACCACCGGTAGCTCCACGTTGGTTGACACTGATTAATGTGGCGCCAGATCCACCAGCACCGATCACTTCTATAGTATTACTACTTCCATTCCAGTCACCTGGAAAAGTATATGTTTGGTTCGACCCAGCTGTTGTTAGATAAGTTACAGTTACAAAATAGTAAGTTACGTGTTCCCCTAAACCTGGATACCACGATGGTGTCGAGAGATCCCACAGAGGTCTTTCCCATGCCAACGTACCATTAAGCATAGACCAAAGAAAAGCATCAAAATCATCACGATCGTCAAACCACCCACGCCACACCAAGTGTCCATCATTTAATCGTGCTTCTACTTTAAATCTCGTATGATTTTCATTCCCCAGCTGATTTTTTTTCTGAGCATGTGATGGTGTACGCCATTGTTTTGTCGAAATTGGCTTGAGAAACTTGGCACGAGGAACATTGCGATCAGGTAGAATAATCATTTAATTATATACTTCCATCAATGACAGCAACAGTTGAGTTGGCAAACAATACACTAGCAGAACCATACTGAGCGGTAATAGCAAATGCACCTGTCCTTGATTGTAGGGTAACACCAGAACCAGCCAATGTTACAGTACCTGCTCCTAAACGTAATACCATTGTTCTATACCCAGCAGCTTGAGTAGGCACTGTCACAGTAACAGGGTTAGCACTATTGACAACAACAACACCACCAGAATCAGTAGCAGCTATCGATAGGTTTGCTGTTTGGTTGTTTAAGTTAATCGTATTGCTTGTGATTAAACCATCTACTTTAAAATTGCCGTTGACTTCAGCTCTGTAGTTGGAGGTAACAGTTGCCGTACCAATACCAACGTTGCCTGTTGTGTATATCGTAGTAGCTGTTAGTGTAGCTACGTTTGCAGCTGTTTGTGAAAAGTATGAGTTGGAAGTACTGTTTCCAATGTATATTGATGTGTTGTTTACAAGAACACCACCATTTGATGAACCATATGCAGATGCGCCAATGTTTAGCTGGACATCAACGTTTGCTATACCAAATATTCTTGTACCACTGAGTAAGTTGGCCATTTAATTTTTCCTAGTGCTATTGTTATATAGGTTTATTTACTTCATCGAAGGCACCTAATATCTGTACGGCACCATTACTGTATAATCTCATAGGTGGTGTTAGAAGTGTTGGTACATTAGTCAATGTAGGTGAGAAGTTATTGCTTACTGGTGCTCCTGTACCATTCAATGTTACAGTACGAGCAAAAGAACTAAAATCACTGAATGTGTTAGCTTGTGGACTACCATAAGGTGTACTTAGAAGTAATTGAGTGTTTGCTAAAGCTGTCAACTTAAGTGTTGGTGGAGTAAAGTTGCTAGTATATAACATAGTGTTGCTGGTAATGCGAAGATCAGCAATGTTGCCATTGAAGAATCTTGGAACAGAATAATTCCAAGCCCCAACACGAAGAACTGCCGCTCCATAGGTGGTACCACCTATGGCACCGTAAGCTACGTTTGCTCCATTTATCCAAATGTTACCATATGTAGAATTAGCTGTGAAAGCAATATGTTGCCACGAATTTATAGTTAGATGGACAGCATTGCTATTTAATGCTGTTGTTGCAGCAGCACTATTGTTCTGATACGTATCCAACACAACCTGACCTGTTACCGTGTTGTAAGAAAACATCCATCCACCATCAGTAGAACCACCTGTATTGATAGCATTGTATCCTACAAACCCCTGTAAGGTTGTAGAACTAGTTGGATATATCCACATTTCTACGGTTATACCACCAGCGTTGTTAAGCTGAAAAGCAGTATTGGATGCAACTTGTAGATAATTAGAGTTAGCTGTACTAAATGTTATACTTCCAAGATAAGCATTTTGTGATGTTATCTCATCAAAAATATTAGCTGTATATACAACACCAGTGTTTGAAATTCTTTCTACAGGACCTCTTACAAAAGAAGGAGGCATGTTTGTAGACAAAGTTGTATTGCTACTAGCAGTTACAGGAGCATTCAATGAGCTTTGATCGTGTATTGGAAGCGAAGGATAGTACGATAATAATAATTTAGTATTTGCTGTACTTGTGGTTGTCGATGCAAAGGTTGGTGTAAAATTGGCTGTGTATATTACAGAGTTAGAAACTCTAAATCCAGCTAGCTGGCCATTAAATGTGGTTGTCCAAGGAGGACTTGCTGATGAGTTATAGTTCGTACCAACTGTAGGTGACTGGTTAGGATTGTTATTATTAAATGATGATGTACCACTATTAGCAGAAATTGTTGCTGTATTACCATTAACAAAAAATGTAAAATATGAACCATTGAAAGTAACGGCCACGTGGTTCCATGTGTTGCCTGTATACACGCTAGTAGTTGTTGCTGTTGTTGCTGGTAATGCAGCTGATGAATATATCGATGCTGATATTGCATTAGAACCTGATCCCAAAACAGAAATTGTCATTCCTGTGGGGTTAGAAAGAATACTGTTTATTGAACTAAACAAGAACCCAGTAGCAGATGATGTTATCTTATAAAACCAAGTCTCGACAGTCCAGCTTTGACCATTAGAAAGAAAATTAAGTGATTGGTTTGCTGCTTGTACATAGCTACTAGAACCAGTACCAGCAAAGTTCATACTATATGCACCAATCGTGGTCTCATCAAAATAACCAGCTACTGAGTAATTACCACTTGTATCTAATCTAGTTGCTACAGCCATTATCCAAATACCGTATCAATTGTTCCAAGAGCTGCATTGTAATATGTATAGAACACACTTATGTTTGTTGAGTTGGATACACCATATCTTCCAGAGGTATAGATGTTACCTGTAACACCAACACCACCTGTGACAATTAAAGCACCAGATGTATTGTTGCCAGAAGATGTAGAGTTTGTTACGTTTATACTATTAATGTTTACAGTTGTATTTAATAGATAATTGTTTGATGCAAATGCTGATGTTGCATAGCTATTAGAAATACCTACCGCAGCTGTTTGATAATAAGCATTTGATACATACGTTGCAGCATCATAACTGTTAGAAGAAACTACGTTACCGTTGATATAAAGACCAGAAGTATTTGCTACAACTACGTTAAATACAGTCGTGTTACTAACAAACAATGAGGCAACAGATATCGATTGTCCGTTAGTGAAACCACCACTACTTGCGTTAGCCCAGAACACGCCTCCTGTTGTATTGGAAGACAAAACTTGACCTGTTGAACCAACAGAACCATTTGCGACGATACTTGAGTTTGTGCTTATTGTGACGTTTGATGTAAACGCAACAGATGTTGTTGTTACGTTAATGTATTGACCAAGTAAACCAAGATTTAAATTTTGAGCCATTACTTAGTTTCCTTTAGATTTTTTATTTCTTGCTCTAACATATCAATCTTTTCTAAAAGATGTTTAAGCACTTCATGATGGTAAGGAATAGCTTGATTGTAACCCATTGTTAGCTGAACACCTTCAGGATGCACCCAACCATCTTCATCTGTTTGAGCTTTCATTTTCTCGTTAGGTACAGAACCTATCATATGATCAAAACCAGCTTTATGAACTGTTTGTGCACCAAAGCCAGCTTTCAATCCTTGATCATTATGGTCTACAGCATCAGTGTTCCAAGTATAGTGAATACCATCTACATTCTTAACAAAGCTAACAGCAGTTTCTAAAGGTATAACCCCTTGAATATTCTTAGCACGTTCATCTGATGTAGCATCAACTTCTGAGGCTTGAATACGGTTGTCACAATATAAACTATAAGGAGCAGTTGTACTGCTACCTGTACCTGAACCACCCGTTGCCAAATATCCATAAGCACCAATTGCATATGATTTATTACCATAGACACTGAGATAAGCTTTTACTGTCGTTGATGAACCCATAATAATACCAGACGCGACAGAACCACCACCAACAGCTTGGTTGCCTAATGCAATAAAACCACCATTAGTATTAATCCACATATTAGAACCAGAACCTCTGGCATGTATATGGAAGTTACCATCATCATATATTTGACTACCGTTATTATTAAAGTTAAGATAATTTGTTGTAGCGTCAGTCTGTGAATTTGATGAAGCAGTACTACCACCACCAACACCTAATACACCACCTTGTGTGACATAAAATACATCAGCCCCATAATCACTTCTGATTAATTGTAGATCACCTGCATAGTTAGTACGGAACCACATACCATTAGCACCACTACCAGCACCGGCACGAATAAAGTCGTTGTAATAAGCACCAACACCACCACCGCCTTTATCGTTGTGGCCTGTAAATATTAACGATGCATCGGAAGCACCGGCATATGATTTTGTTGTTATTCCAGCTAGTGTCAGGTTACCAGCTATTGTATAGTTTGCAGTCGTATTAACGTATAGTGTCGAATCGAAAGATCCAAATGTGCTCAAGGCTTCTACTACCGCTCCAGAAGGAGGTGCAGTAGATATCGTGAATACAGAACCACTACTTGTTGTTACTTCTGCTGAGTTTAACTTAACACCGTTTAAGAACACATCCAGCTGACCAGCATTGTAGCCTCCAGCAACAGTAAACTGTGTGTTGGTTCCATTACCAACAAATGCTTGTCTAATTGAACTTGTACTAGCTCCAACCTGTCCTGCAGAACCTTGAAACCCAGTACCACCTAGCGAGCCTTGGAAACCCAAAGATCCTTGATAGCCAGCCGCAGCTGCTGCACCTGAAGATCCTTGGTAACCTGTTCCACCAAAAGATCCTTGGAAGCCAATTGAACCTTGATACCCAGTACTACCCAATGAACCTTGAAAGCCACTAGAGCCCTGAAACCCAATTGTACCAACACTACCTTGGAAGCCCAAAGATCCTTGATAACCAGCAGCTGCCGAAGCTCCAGATGAACCTTGGTATCCTGTACTTCCTAATGAACCCTGAAATCCAACACTACCTTGGAAGCCCAAAGATCCTTGGTAACCAGCAGCTGCTGAAGCACCTGAAGAACCTTGAAACCCCGTACTTCCTTGGAAGCCTGTGGAGCCTTGATACCCACCAAATGATGTTGATCCTTGGTAACCAACAGATCCTCTATATCCAACAGACCCTTGAAAACCGGAAGATCCAACAGACCCTTGAAAACCAACTGCACTATATGGATTAGTAGACCATGTCTGATAGACGTTGTTATAGATATACACTCTTCCTGTAATAGGATTAGTATACAGTTGGTTGTTAGCAGGTGATGAAGGGAAATTCAATGACATCTATTTTATTAAACTCTTTTTAAATATTTATACAACATTAGGGAATTTTTCAACTGCACTATTGTAACATCTCTCAAACCAATCATGGTTTATTAAAAATTGTTCAACCTCTGCTTCATTGTTTATATCTAATTCATCATCTTTGTATTTAAAGAAGTAAGCAAAACCATGGTCAATCAACGGATTAAATATTATAAACTGCATTATGCCAGGGCTTTTTGCTGGAAATAAAACTTGTATCTTGTAATCGTTATGGTTAAAAAAATACTCTGCTAATATCATGATATAACTTTCTTATTAGTAAAATGTTCTTTTAAATGATACTGAATATGTAGTTGATGAAAATGCAGCTGGTGTAGTTCTGTTAATTAATCTAAGCACTAGTGAACCAGTACCAGCAACTATTAAAACCTTGGAAGCATTGATAGCACCTGCAGGGAAGTTGGTAGCATCACCACTGTAAGATGATTCTACTGTACCACCTTCAAGCGAGTAAACACCAGCATCATTGTACCACACACCTTGAGTGAATCTTTTAAACAAATGTGATTGGTTTGCAGTTGATGCACCCGATGTTGTTTGTGTTACGTTAGTGTTGGATATATATTGACCTGCAACAGTTAATTCAAAAACAGCGTAACTAGATGAATTTGTTGGTGCTAACATAGAAATATCAATATCGTTGTTGGCAGGAGATAATGCAGAGAGAGTCAAACCACCACTCCATGAGGATGGATAATCAAGATACATATTACCAGCAACAATTGAAGATGTTCCTGTACCAACAGGTATAGTTTGCAGTCCTGCTGATTGCAATACACCTTGATAACCATAAAAATCTATATAACCACCAGAATTATTAATCGTACCAGGCACCACAGTTTGTGTATATGGAATATAGTAAGTACCTTCTAATGTAGATACATATCCGCTGTTATTATACAATATCGTACTATTGCTACCAGAAATATGGACATTATTGCCATTAACATCCGTTACTACTGCTTGTACCCACTGACTTCCATTAACGTCTGTATAGTATACAAACATCGAACCTGTATCACTATTCCACCATAAAGTATTTCCTGAAGGATTGGTAGGAGGAGTGTTTGAATAGGTAATTGATGGTCCTGATGTCCAAAATACACTATTGCCATCTGTAGACAATGTTTGTCCTGTATTGCCAGAACTACCTGTTGAATCAACAACTGTATTAACTACAAGAGTAGTACCAACAGATACTGAATAAGGGAAGCTAGCGTATGTAGAAGCAATCGTTGTTACGTTATTAGTAGAAACATCATTGAGGGTGATGTTAGCACCAGTAATAATAACATTTGAGTAAGGTTGTACAGCTGTAACGGTTGTTGTAGAGATTGTATCTCTTGTTAGTTGTGATGTCGTTGTAGAATTGCCAAGTGAGATTTGACTTGAGTTTGCAAAGTAATAGTCTGCAGTAGGATCTACTAAACCACCAACTTCTTGTAACGATGAAACACTAAAACCAGTAGCATCAGCTTTAGTCTGTAATACCGAACCTCTTTTATTGAATGTAATACCGCCAACAGCATCAACGTATACGTTATTGCCAGTAGGACTACCAATAAAGATATTGGAAGGTGATATTTTAGCAGAAGATGTATTGTTACTTACTGCAATGAATATTGGTGTCGTTGCTGTTACTGTGCCATTTGTTGTTGGTGTTGATGCAATAGCAGGCACAGATGCATATGCTGCTGTAGTAACTGCTGTATTGGCAACATCTAAACTCTTTGTTACAGTAGCACCTGATGTATTGAAGATTGTAGTATTAAATCCTACTACGGTAGAATCATAAGGTGCTCTTGTAAACAACTTAATTTTGATATTAGTTGTTCCTACACCAACCAAACTATAAATTGTCCAGCTGCCGTTAAGATTTATTTTTTGTGAACCTACCTTGGCTAAACCAGTACCCCAATTACCTGTAACCCCTGCAATCGTAACTACATCACCAACATTAAAACCAACGTTGCTTCCTACGCCAAGTTGTACCACTACATCTGTTGGAGAACTAGACACAGTAAGTGTTGTAAGCTGTCCTGTGCCAGTTAGATTAGTAGTAATAGCGGTGGCAGAAGAGTTGTATATGGTAAATGTGTTTGTAGTTGGTATAGATGTAATTGTCGAAGATGTAATGTTAAATGAACCACTAGCAATTGAAGTTGGAACATTCGTTACGTTGATCACATCATTTGTAAGCAATCCATGAGGAGTACTAGTGTAGTATGTCGATACACCTGACACTCTCTTGACAGCCGTTATTTTTAAACTGGATCCAAAGTCAGTTGGCGCAACAGAATAAGTGAAGGTGTTTACTGAAGGAATATTTAAAGGATAGAAGTTACTCTTGTTAATAAATTGTCTATCACCACCAG
>Ga0208497_1000882_pt1 | contig 12227 bp, 11 predicted proteins | sample CryBogCBE25Aug07_FD_184555 | JGI IMG/M metagenome (GOLD analysis project Ga0208497, IMG submission 184555) | Freshwater microbial communities from Crystal Bog, Wisconsin, USA - CBE25Aug07 (SPAdes) | ecosystem: Environmental > Aquatic > Freshwater > Lake | place: Crystal Bog, Wisconsin, USA...
GAGCTTGAGTATTTGGTAAATTTACAGGCGCATTATTGGCAGGGGGGCTTACATTAAAATTCTGAGATTTTGGTGCAACGCCTGCTTTAGCTTGTAATTGTTGTGTTTTTAATTGCTCTCTATTAAGTTGTTCTTGTTGTTTGGCAAGTTCAAATCTTCTTAATTCGGCCTGGTGTTGAGCTTCTTCAGGGCTAACATTTGCAGATATTCTGTTAAGTTTTTCTTTTTGTATTCTATTTTGTTCAGCGTATTGTCTTTCGCTTTCTGACGGGTAAATCCTACTAATAGCATTTTTTGCAATTTGATTAGCCGCCATACCGCCAACACCTAAAGCGGCGGCTCCCAACCCTAACTCTAAAGGGCTTAGATTGTGTAACTTTCCGAGTAGAGGTGTTGATGCAGGCTCAGATTTGTTTGGCATAACAAAAGCGGGAGCTTGCTCTTGCTCAGTTTTTACATCTTCAACTTTTTTTGTTTCTTCTGGCAAATCTTCCCATTCACCATATTTAGGATCACTCATAAACTTTCCTTCTTGCTTTTTTGCCAGTTGCAGGATTTATTCCTTCTTCATAGTGAAACTTTCTTTCCTGAGATTTAGTTTCTGTTTTTAATGTTGGTTCTTTAACATTAACTTCTGGAGCAGATGGAGTTGTTGCTACCGCTTTAGAAACCAATCCCTGATTTATTTTGTTTGTTTCTGTTGCTAATACATTACTTGGTGTATTTATATGTATTTGATTTGCTTCAGTAGCATTCTTTAATTTAAGATTCTGTATTTCAGGATTTTCATTAAATTCTTTTACCCATGAACTTACATCAGGAACTTGTCCTGGACGTAATGTTTTTTTCTTTTCTTGAATAAAATTAGAATACATATTAGCTATTTGCCCATATGTTTCATCTTGAATAGATTTAATGTGTCCGGCTTGGAAACTATCCATTACTGAATGAGGAAGATTAGGTTTAATACCAGGAACGCCACCAGTATCTTCTATTTCTTTTTTTGCTAAAGCTATTTGGTAATTGTTATTTAAATATTCATTTATTAAATCTAAATTTACACCAGTTTTGGCGGCAATTATTTGTGCTTTCTGTGCCAAATCATCTTTTCTTGCCGTAATATTTGCTGTGCTGTTTTGACTTTTTGCCAATTGATTGGCCCTGTCCATAATATCTTTTTCTGTTTGGACTTTACCATTTGCATCTACCCATCCAGTACCCTCTTTATATTGCAAACCTAAATTGAATCCTCCAGAATTATCAATTGATTTGTTAACATTTGCTGTTTTATCTAAACCATTTACATGAGAAATCATAGCTTTAGCAGAATTCTCAATAGCTCTAGTATCTCCACTTCCGATAGTATCTATACCAGTTATGTAAGCCCTTGTTGCAGGGTCTACACTAGCAGAATAAAGTAAAGGTGCAATTTGTCTATTTCTTTTGGCGGCTGTAACAATTGTTGGTGCATTTTTTTCTAAAGGTACAGCATTTTTTTGTAGATCGCCATAAAGTATTGATTGTGTCTTATTTATATCGGCAACATTTACCCCCAATGCTTTATACATTGCACTTTGTGCAGGAGTCATGTCTGATTTACTGGCAATGGGTCCAATAGCCTCTTCCTCTTTAGAATTTAAAGGTTTAAAGTTACTGTCCTCATTTCTTCGAAATTCATTGCGTTGATTAAATACTTTGTAATATTTTTTACCCGTTCCATCAAATGCTTCTTCTCTACGGTCAGCTCCACCATTCCAAGCATCATGGATTAATTTTGGATCTCCAGAAATGATACCTTTAATTAATTCACCAAAATGTGTTTGATCAGAGCTAGGGCTGTTGTAATTAGCATTAGCTAAAACTTTTGATGCATTAATTCTGTCTTCATTTGTAGCTGTAGGTGCGGAAGCTTTAATTAACGTATTAACAGTTGGGCCATGTTGTTCGGTATGGTTAATTAAAGATTGCTTATTTAACTCTTGAATCAAAGGAGAATCTTCCCATCCAGATACAGGAGTAGCCGTATTGTTTTTTTGCAAAGGATTTTCTAAACCTTGCTGTTGTTCTGGCACTCCTGCCATTAGAGAATAATCTGTCATTTCATTACTCCAAATGCGGAAAATATATCTTTACTTATATCTGCTGACGGATCAAGGCTTGCGCCCATAGTGCTCATCCCGGTGTTTCCCATAGGAGATTGAGGAGCTATTGAATAATCAACTGATGTATCTGGTTGAGTTGATTTATCTACAACAGGAGCAGGAACAGCACCAGTATTACTACGAGTATTTTTAGGAGCAACACCACTAGAAGCGCCGAAAGGATTGTCTTTGTTATATCCCGCATATTGTTGCCAATCTCCATAACCACTACCTTGGGTTTGTTGAGTCATTTGCGGAATTGCTGGAAGAAAATTCATTTTTTATCCAATCTTAATTCCTGCGCCCTTTGAAGATCCAGATGAATTCTGGCCTTGAGTTCCGGCGTAGTTTGGTGTTTGTTGTGGCGCACCAAATAATAAACTTGCATATTGTGCATAATTAGACAAAGGTGCAGATTGATAATTAATAGCAGTACCCGCAGTACCAGGAGCGTTTTGTAAGTTAGCAGTACCTGTACCTGATAAACCACCGTAACCAGTTATTGCATGGCCTTGTTGGGTTGTACCAGCATTTAATATGTTTCCGTAATTTTGACCCGCTTGGTTTGCTAAAGTAGTGCCGGTATTCATTATGTTGCCATAATTACTTCCTGCGGCATTCTGACCTTGTATACCACCTTGCAACAATGAATTAGCCGCCGCTTGACGTTGGCTTTGTATTCCTGCTTCAGTTTGAGCCGCAATGTTTCCAAGTTCTTGGCCTTGCATTGCTTGAGTCTGTTGCGCCGCTAATGCATCTCTAGCAGACCCCATTTCTCCTGCGCCTGCAAAACCCATAGCTTGTCTGACGTTAGCTTGTTGTGCGGCTATCTGTGCAGGACCTATTGCGCCTGCGACTTGTTGTTGTTCGTATTGAGGGCTAAACATATTCGCCAATGCAGACGAACCCATGTTTATGTTATTTTGCCCTTGCATAGCCTGGGTGTTGGCTAGTTGTCCAGCCTGACCAGCAGTACCAGTAGCTAGTCCTACACCACCAGTTTGTTGGTTAGCTAAACCTGATGCACCCGCACCACCCTTACCAACCATAGCTTGACCACTACCATTAGCGGCATTGGATGCGTTTTGCAATCCTGTTGTGCCACTTTGCAAAGCTCCTGCGCCAACATTGGCCTGAGTATTTGCTACATTTGTAGCTGTATTAGCGGCATTAGATGCGGCATTATTAACGCCACCCGTTTGGTTTTGATAAACCTGATTTGCACCCTGGGTTACGCCTGTAAGCGTGGGCAAATAACTTTGCAGAAACTGGTTCTGTAAGTTAATAGTTTGTATTTGCTCAGGAGTTAAGACCGCTTGCGTTGACTGATTACCTGATGATTTTCCTCCGCCCATAATTTTATCTCCTAATGCTTACCTGAACTTGAGTTCTGCGAGGCAGATGGTTGGCCTCCTTTTCCGCCGTTTCCACCAATCTGCTGAGAAGATCCTCCTCCGCCAGATTTACCACCGCCTTGAACTGTGTTCATGTATTGGTTAGGTTGCCCCATTATAGGCTGTCCAGAGTTTATTGGGTTTGTTACAACACCTAAACTGCTAGGCTTATAACCTTGTCCGCCTTTGCCTCCTGGCATACCCTGTTGACCACCATTTTGACCAGGTGCTAAAGACCCAACAATGCCTGTATTTTGTGGTGCGGTCCCCGCATAAGACTCCATTGGCTGGTTATAAGCTGGGCTTGAACCAAAAGGGTTATTAATTTCTGGTAAACCACCGCCTAAAGGCTGTTGTTGCATACCAGGGTTATAGGGTGCTATGCCTCGACTTCCATTTGTTTCAGGGTTAGCCATGTAACCTGGGCCACCTGGAGCGTTATAGCTTGAGTCAGCATTCTGTTGTTGATAGCCCATTCCTTGCATGGCATCGCCACCATAGCTTTGGTTTACGTTGTTTTGTGGTTGCCCTTTGCCAGTGGCAAGTCCATTGAATGCGGGTGCGCCCATAATTAACCTTTATATTTAATTAACCTACTTGATACCAATATGAAGAAGATTGCAATACTACTGGTCCCGTTGTTACAGTACTCAATAATGATCCACCTGAATACCATTGTGCGTTAGCATAAAAGTTTGTACCATCTAAATTAAAAGAATAAGTATCTGCCGCTAAATTTGTAATTAATGCAGATACGTTGTAATTAATCCAAACTTCTACTACATAAGGAGAAGTTCCGCTAGTTACATAGCATGGGGTTCCAAATTGAACGTATAAATTTTTAATATTAACTGAAGATGAATTTAATAATTTAAATTGCATCAGAAACTTGCCATACAAAGGAGTTGTTCCTGTTGTCCACGAACCTATAATTCTTATATAACCACTAGAGCTAATAATCGTGTTTGCGGGTCTTGTAGTAGTAAATGAAGAGCCTGACAACGGCATAACTATAGTATCGCTATAGCTATTAACAGTAACTGTAGAGCTAATTGATCCTGTTCCTTGAGCAAATCCATTTAAATAAATACTAGAACCGTTATTAACTATGTTGGCAGTAGAGCTACCTAATGCAAATGTTCCACTTGAGTTTATTAAAGCTCCAGAACCAGTCATAGTGGTTCCACTAATTGCAGGACTTGAACCTACTTGTACAGTACCTGTAAACGATCCTCCGGCGGCAGATAAATTGCCCGAAAAAGTTCCTCCACCCGTAAAATAAGCATTTGATCCATCAAAAACAAAATTATTAGTAGAGTTGCCAACAGCAAAAGTACCTGATGAAGTAAGCAAAACTCCTGCACCAGACATAGTATGACCAGATAAAGAAGGCGGTGTACTACCATTCGTTATACTTAATTGGCCTCCGTTTATATATACACCACTACTATTAAAAACAAGGTTTTGAGTAGAATTGCCTACTGCAAAAGTTCCAGATCCAGAAGTGGTCGCAAGTAAACCAGATCCAGATGAAATAGTGCTTCCAGAGATTACCGGAGGAGTTGATCCAATTGATAAACTACCATTAAATGAACCTGTAGCGGCATTTAAACTTCCCCCAAAACTCCCAGAGGCTCCGGTAATGTCACCTCTAAAAATGCCATTATTGAAATAACAATCACCAGTATTTCTTGAAATGTAATAACCGGTTGAGCTATATGTTGATGGGTTGCCATAAGTAGGTGTGACATAAGGAACTCCTCCAACAGACCAATTGTCAGAAACAATATCTTCAAAAACAGATGCCGCAGTAGGTCCTGTCCATGCAGTAGTATTAGGAGCTATGCCATTAATAGTTATCGGGCTTGAGTTATATTGACCAAATATATACCAAAACGTATAACCAACAGAAACTGTTGGAGGAATGGCTGACCATCCCGCAGGCAAAGAAGCTCCAGTTGTTGGTGTTGTAAATGAAGGAGCGGCTAAAGTTTGATTTTGGACTAGATAACCATATAAAGCACTTAATCCATTAGATCCGGCAGATCCATTAGTGCCTGCAAGACCGATTGCATATTCAGTTGTACTTCCCCAGGTAACTATTGTTGTTGCAGTTGTAGTTGAGTCAGTAATGATTTGATCAATCGCATACAGAATATCTCCCGGTACAGGCGCAGTAGGAGTTATGCTCCAACCATTCAAACTTCCTGAAAAAGTAAATGTTCCTGTGGCCCATGTATATGTAACCGTACCAGATGGGTAACTTGATGGAGCAGTTGTTGACCATTGGTAAAGTTGAGCAACAGCAGTCCTTTGACCATTAACTCCTGATGCTCCTATGGCATATGCAGATGAAGTTGACCAAGTTATTGTTGATGTAGATGATGTTGTATTGTCTGAAAATATAGCATCGCAAGCGTAAAGAATATCACCGGCAATAGATGTGCCCGGAATTATTGTCCATCCATTTGGATTTGTTGCCGCAGTATAAACTCCTGTTGCCCAAGTATAAGTAGATGTTCCTGTGGGAAATAAAGTAGGAGGACTTACAGCCCATTGGTACATTGTAATAACGGCAGTTCTAGTGCCTGTTACCCCTGTTATACCATTTGCAGAAGTTGCAATTATTGGATAACTAGTATTTGTCCAATCTAACAAACTTGTTAATACGGCTCCGTTTACAGACAAAGGTATTTGTATTTCAAACAATACATTCCCAGGAGTTGTATTACTGGGTAAGCTTGAATACCAACCCGTAGGTACTGGAGTAAATGTATTTGTGGCCCAAGTATATGTAGATGTTGTTGTAGGCCTAGCAGGGACTGTTCCATTCGTCCATTGATAAATTATCAGAATATTATTCTTTACGCCAATAGTAGACGTAACAATATCTAAATTTATTGGATCATTGGTCCATTGAACATAGTATCCCGCAGGAGCTGTGGGCTGTACAACAAACTGAATATTTCTACCCCCAGTTACGTTATACCAAAGGTAATTAGTAGTTCCAAACCCTGAACCTGATACTTGATACCAAACATAATCAGTTGGATTACTACTAACTGTTGTTGATGTTGTATTTCTTAATCCAAAATAAGTAGCATTTGTATAAGAAGTATTGCTGAATCCTGTACTGCCATCATATGACAATGCAAACGCAACATCCATGTATTGATATAAATAGCCAATTGTTGTTCCTCCTGATACGATTTTGCCAGTAGCAAGATTTGAAGAAACACTACCACCAAGGTTAGCTAATGCGTAATTGATTGCGCTCGTTATGTCATTTGTGGATGCATCAGGATTAATAAAATATGCCATTAGAATGAATCCTCAACAACTGTCGATAGGAATGTCATTGCACTTATATTCCATGTACTATTTGTATCAGTAGAAGATATTTTTAGTGCAACCGTTCTAACGTCATTTTGCGTGGTTGTAACCCAAGGATTGCTTGTTACTATGTTAACCACCTCTGGATCTCCAAAGAATGGCGGTTGTCCAACAGAACTAGCCCCACCCAGGGTAATTGTTATTTGAGGATTAACGCTTGGCGTTGTGGTCGTAACCTCGGGGAATAATCTATGGACGTACAACTTGTGCGGATATGTAATTGGTTGGCCTTGCTCATCTAACAAAGTCATATTGTCACGCTCAAATAGGGTTGATATGGCGTTCCCAGAAAAAGATGTACCTTGGCCTGTCTGAACCAATGTACAGCTTCCTGAGCCTGTATTGGGGGCGTATACGGTTGTTCTGCTAGATAGGTTAAATGAACCTGATGTATATACAGGAGATTCAATTGCCATTGCAGAATTATTAATGGTTTTAGGTGGATTCCATATCTTTAAGTCATAACGATATGAAATCATTTGGTCACAATATCCTGTCGAATTTAATGAAGGATAGTAAATCTCAATTTGGTATTTGTGCGTATTATTTACAAGATGTACCCTATTTGTATAATTTGAGTTCAAATTCTTGTAAAAATAGTTTTTTATTCTTTGGTTTCCAAGGTTTGTAAAGTTAGTTCCATCAAAAGCCCATATGTCTCTGGAATCAACCCCGTAAACAATATCGTCAGCATTATCCCAACAATTTGTGTTTAATAAACCTCTACCTTGTTTAAACAAAGATATGCCAAATATAGGAGCGGCATATGTTTGATAGGCAATTGGAGAAAATATAACCGTATCCCAATAACTACAAACGTAGAAATTACCACCCAAGAAAAATCCATCAACAATAGGCCCACGCAATGGAACCTCTTGCTCGTTAGCCACGTTGGTAATAGTTGGGGTCCATGTTGCGGGTACGCCAGTATTGGAAAATGATTGCGACCACCTTACCGTTGTTGGGTATTGATAGTTAACCCCACCAATGGTTTTAACCAGATTTCCGGCTATTAATATATTACCTACATTTGGAGAACAGAAATTACGCACAAAACCGGCTGTTACTTTTGTAACGGCAGGAGTAATAGTATTTTCATAATTCCAAACATAAGTTTGTGAGGTTACTGGGTCTGGGCTATCAAACAAACCAATAACATTGGATGTTTGAGTAAAGTACATTGGCGGGTTTATGTCATCATTTAAGAAAAACACTTGACCAACCCATGAACCTGTAATAATTGTATTTGCAGTATATGCACCTGAATAAGCAGATGCCGTAGGGGTAATATTACTTATCCCAGATGTTTCTACTAAATACCAAGATCCTGCGGTTGTTGCGACAATGTAACACCATACTGAAGAGTTTCTAAACCCTCCAATAATAAATATTACATTGCCAGTTATTGCACTTAATATAGATTGTTCGCCGTCAACTTTCTTTATACCTCTAACATCTGTTTCAATGTTGTAACCGTTGTTATATTCATTTGGCGCAAGTGCATTACTTGGAACATCTGGGCAAAACGACATGTTCGCAAATGGTAATCTTAACGGTACATATCCATCAGCCATAGTTAACCTTTAAACAATCTATATTACATATCAATTAGTAGCTTGGTTTACTTCTTCAACTTGCTCAACAGGTTGTTGTACGGGTGCTTGCTGTTGTGCTTGCGTATTTGCTTCCGCAACAATACGGTTAAGTAAGTCTTGTAAGCTCTTAATCTTAAGCTCTAATCCCTGAATCAGGGCATGAACTTCTTCTGGTGCGTGTTTGAAACTAAACATCTAAATCTCCAAAAAACAGGCAACATTGCCAATACTAAGTTTACTACACTTTATGTACTTGGGGTTTCAATTACCCTTAACAAAACAACTATCACAGAAATTATACAACCCACTATCATTTGATGGATAGGAGTTAGGGATAGCTCCATGACGAATCCCTGCAATACTGAGAGTATGGCAATAACAAGTGCCCAAATAACTTGTTTTGATTTTAGGGTTGTGATGAGTGTGTTCATGCTTGCGCCCAAGGAAGGGGAGGCTGAGTGACTAAAGGATTAATTTGAAGATTTAAATTACTTGCAATAGCCGCCTCAGTAGCAGACTGATTAATGCCGTTAGCCCAACACCAACCAATGACTTGTGACTGAGTTAATTGTGCATAAGGTGTAAATGATGAACCTGTTGCGGGTTCTGGGAAAGAACAAGTACCATACACGCTGTTTGTAAATGTAACAGGCGGAGTAGCTGTGTTAGCTTCAGTTCCAGTGCAACGCCATCCTGCGGTCAATACAACTTCGGTAAAGCCATTGATGGTTTGTGTGGATGATTCCATCCAATCGATTGTCCAATTGATAGTTGTTGACATAATTAATCTTTCAGAAAAAATTTAAAGAATACCAAAATAAGAGGCAATCCATCCGCCCCCACTAGTTGAAGAAGCAGTTATTTGCATATAGCCACCAGATTGAGCAAAAGAAAATGAAGCGGCGGCAGAACCTTGACTAGCAACTAAAGTTGCACCTGTTCCAGTTGAAGAACCGCCTGCAACTTGTATTGCTACAACATATAATTTACAATAAGGATTTCCAGAAGAGCCATCGTAACCACGAATAACGCATAAAGCTCCGCCACTTCCAGCTTGAGAAGGGAGAGTATTGATTGTTGTATTTCCGCTTGAAGAGTATGCTTTACTAATCCCTGTTCCATTTGCGTTAATTAAAGCAGTTGAATTTCCATTAGATGTAACGCCAATCAACAAATTACCACTACTATCTATACGCATCCGTTCTGTATTATTAGTATTAAAAAATAAAGGAACAGCGCCAACAGAACCCAGTCCAACAGAAGCATCTGTACCAATATTAAAAGTTAACCCAGAACTGTTGTAAGAAGAACTCCGTATTCTTAATATTGCCCCTGATGTTGCACCTGAATCAATATCTAATTTAGTGCCTGGAGTAGTCCCTATTCCTAAATTACCACTATTATCTAGTGTCATTGCTTGGGTAAGCGTTGCTGTTGTTCCTGCTGTTCCAGAAGGCGCCACAAACCAAGCGTGTTGTCCGTTATCTTGTCCTTGTCTATAAACAGTAGCATAACCAGTTGTTTTATAAGTTACATTGGCTCCACTATATAAATTATTATATAAAGTAAAAAATGTTGAGCCAGAAGTAACCGACCCAACTGAACTAATATCAAGTGCTCTATACCCACTACTCCAAGCACTAGGAGTAACTCCTAATCCTAAGTTACCAGAGGTGTCAAGGGTCACTCTTACTGCCGCCGCAGTAGCATCATAAATATAAAAAGTATTAGCCGCACTACTGGTGCTTCCTCCTGTGGCTAATTGCCATTCATGAGCAGTTCCGCCAGTATTTTTTAAAGATAAATATGAAAAATTTGCAGAATTTGAAGATTCAATTACAGCCGCCGCATTTGTTGCACTTGCAATATCCAATAATTGGCTAGGACTATTTGTACCTATACCTAAATAACCTGCGCTTATAAGGCGCATCTTTTCTGTATTATTTGTACCAAATGCCAAATAACCATTTTGTGAATTCCACAAATTTAAGTTAGTAGCATCTGAATATAAATATCCCCAAGTTGTCGTTCCTGCGCCATTTCTTAAATAATAAGCACTACCTGCATTGTTGTTAAGGCTTATAGAACCAGTAGTTGCAAAGTTTGTACCATCAAAAGTCAACGCAGACCCAGTAGCTAAAGCACTTGTACTAGACGCATATACCACACCATTTGCTGTGAATGATGTAAGTCCTGTTCCGCCATATCCAGTACCTAAAGCATTTGTTAAATTTAAAGTATTTGCTGTTAGTGTTGTACCATTGAAAGTTAAATTAGCAGAACCTGCTAATGCTCCAGAACTGTTGTATTGAACTTGTGTATTTGAACCGCCAATAGGCCCTGTTCCCTTGGTAGCCATTACTTGAACAGTTCCAGAATTGTCTTTATAAAACAATTTACCGTCTGTAATGTTAATTCCCAATTCAGAACCATTTGTATCATTGGTTAAATTACTCGCAGACGGAGTATTACTAGCAGTTGAACTGCTGTATATTTGAACTTTCGAATATCCTGTTTGTGACATATTTAATCCTTAGAAGGTTCCACCGCCAATTTCAGCACCATTTAGTGTTCCACCTGTAATTGTTACTGAATTTGCATTTTGATAAGCCATTGTGCCAAATATTGTTGAATTAGGTATTGTCATTAATCCAGGTGTTGACCAAGATATAGGAGTTGTCAATGTTGAAGAAACAACCCCTACTGATACCCAAACCTCAGCAACTGGAGCAGTCGGAGGATTTGCTAACCATCCTGTAGGAGGAGTTCCTGAGTTAGTTTGAAAATTCCATGATCCACCAGTAGGAGTAGCAGGCTGTGTTGCGCTTGGGTAAAAAATTAACCATTGAAAATATGTTCCGCCAAAAGTAACACCATTTCCGTACAACCCTGCGGATTCTTCCTGAGTTAATCCATAAAAGCTATTGGTCATCATTAGAATGTTCCTCCGCCAATAGAAACCCCATTTATGTTACTTACTGTAGACCCAAGGGCGTAGGCAGTAGCACCAAATGTTATAGAGTTATTAGTTAATTGAGAGTTAGTTATTGACCCTAAAGTGCCACCTAAAGTAAGCGATCCGCTAGAAGTTACTGTACCAGTCAATGTTATTCCATTTACTGATCCAGCTCCAGATACTGAAGTTACTGTACCGCCTGAACCTGTTGCGCTTAAAGTTCCACCAGTAAATGAAACTCCGCTACCTATTGATACACTTGAAAATCCACCTGATCCATTGCCATAAAGGATTGCAGAACCAGACGTTGCAGGAGCATAGTCAGTTCCAGATGTGGCGGCGCTGATAGCTGTGCCATTACCTTTTAAAAGGCCTGTAACTGTTGTTGATACCGTTATTGCAGGAGTTGTTGTGGCATTTGCTACAGTACCCGCAAAGCCATTAGCTGATACTACAGAAGCAGAAGTTACTGTGCCTACGTTTATTGATCCACCCAGGCTTGTGGATGTACCATTAATCGTAATTGAACTATTAGTTAATTGAGTATTAGTTATTGTTCCTGATAGTGCAGTCGTAGGTATCGTAGTACTTGCAGTATGTGCGCCTGTACCATTTGCATATACATATCCTGTAATTGTTCCTGCTACACCTGTGCCGCCATATAAAGCACCAATTACCGATCCATTCCAAGTACCATTTGTATAAGAACCTGACCAAGAAAGAGTATTTGTAGACCAAGAAGCATTTG
>Ga0208497_1000885_pt1 | contig 12219 bp, 14 predicted proteins | sample CryBogCBE25Aug07_FD_184555 | JGI IMG/M metagenome (GOLD analysis project Ga0208497, IMG submission 184555) | Freshwater microbial communities from Crystal Bog, Wisconsin, USA - CBE25Aug07 (SPAdes) | ecosystem: Environmental > Aquatic > Freshwater > Lake | place: Crystal Bog, Wisconsin, USA...
GGATATAAATGTATATTATCAAAATTTGAATCTATTAGTAATTTATACATATTATCAATGCTTCCATACGTCATATTGCATACGTCATACACATTTTGATTATTAACCGAGTAATAATTTTCAAATATACTTTTAATTATTGGTTGTGTATTAACAGGCGGAGGTGTAGGGGTTGATTTTTTATACTTTAAATTAGTCCCTATCTGTGCGCTTTCGATGTTTGAAATTCCATTATTTTGAATTAAATCGTAAATATTATCTAAATTATTGATGGTATTAACTGCCACATCAAACATATTTTGATTATTTAATATCTTATATTCTGAATAAGGACTTACAAAAGTAGATTTGTTTTTATTTACGGTTAAATTACTTGTTTTTTTGTACGTTATATACGTTCCTATTGGTACATTAAAATCATTTAATCCATTTTCTAATAATAAATTATAAGTATTATCTAATTGATTGGTGGTATTTACAACAACGTCAAATATATTTTCATTATTTAACGATTTATAAGTTGAATAAATATTATTAATTACTTTTTTTGATTTAATTGGTGAAGGTATAGGAGTTGAAGGTATGTAATTAATTACCTCTCCTATCGGTACACTTTCTATATTCGTTAATCCGTTTGACAAAATAAGCGAATAGGTGCTATCCAAATCATTTATGGTACTTACTATTACATCAAATATATTTTGATTGTTTAACGTGCTATATTGCTTAAGTAAGGATATATTTTCGGGTTTATTTCTATTAACCGTTAAATAAACTGTAGTTGTATAGGTATAGTTAATAATTTCACCAACAGGAATAGTATTAATATCTTTTAATCCGTTACTTGCAATTAAAATATAAGTATTATCTAATTTATTGGTAGTATTAATTACTACATCAAATATATTTTGATTATTTAATACCTTGTAATTTCTTAAATTATTAATAGTTGTATGATTGCTATTAACAGGGGGAGGTGTTGGTGTGTTTGGAATGTAATTAACTTCTACTCCAATAGGTACACTTTCGATATTAGGTAATCCATTACTTAAAATTAAATCATAAACACTATTAATATCATTTGTCGTATTTACAACAATATCAAAAATATTTTGATTATTTTGAGTAGTGTAATTAGCCATTTCGAGTTATTCCATTCGGGAAACTTACTTTTAAAGTGTCTTGTACGTTTTCAACTTTTGCAGTACTTAATGAATAACCGTCTGATTGTAATTGCTGTTTTATTGAATTAACTGCATCACTTGCATTTTGAGATTTAAGATATTGTTGTATTCCTACTCCTACTAATGGAAACTGCTTCCACTCTCCAGCAAACGAATAAATAATATCCTGAATATGTTGAAAATCTGATAATCCGACAACAAAATCACCGTTTTGTATCTCTAAATCACCGTTACTATCTACTATAAAATCTGCAAATTGTGCCATTGTTATATATTTTGAGGTTTGCCATGAGTAATATATGAATCTGTTATATCACTTTCGGCTGTTATTGGATTAATATTATTACTTTCTGTTGATGATGTTGGACTTGTATTTGAAGGTGTAGAAATATTTATATAAGGGTGGGTGTGTAAATTGTAAAGATTTATAAACCCATTTAATAAATTCTCTAAATTATTTATTTTCTTTAAAAGCCCCTTATTACTATCATCGGTATCTTTTACTATTGGCAACCCACCATAGGTATCTGAATTGAATTGTTGTAATCCATTTCCATCAATATTGAAATTATAATAAAAAGCCGTTCCGTTAATATTATTATAAATTACCATTTGGTCAATCTCTGAAAAGAACTGAATAAAAGCATTGTTACGAATAGATAAAGCAACTATGACGGTACTTCCAACTTTTGGGAAAACTACTAACCCATCGCTGTTCTCCGCACATAGCTGAACACTCGGAATAAGCGTTGCTGCATTACCTCCAATAGGAGTACAGTCGCAAACTCTATTATCTTTATCTACACTCGTTACATTACAAATAACTAACTCAACAATATCTTTTAAATATGTACCTGCAAGTCTTTGTACTGCTTTTTCAATATCTTTTTCTTTACTCATATTCCGTTTACAAAATCTGCAGCTGTTAGTTTTGTAGTACTATCAATCCTAATATGTGGCTCAATTTCACGTCTAAATCCTCCCTGACCAAATTTAACTTTTGTACCTTTTACTAAATACGTTCCACTTCTTTCAGGTATTACAGCGTCATTCAAAGTTACTGCCTGACCATGTTGTACATAAGGCAACCCAAAGGATGTAAAATTACCCCTCCACCCTTCATACTTCAACTTCTTTAACATTTGTTCTGCTAAATCTGTTAAATTCGCTTGGTCTAAATCGGGCGAAGTATCTGTTTTAGGGAAAAAGAACATTGTCCTTATATCACCATCTTGGTCGCCCACATTTGCCTCTAATCGTTTTGACTTAGTACTTACTTTACCTGAACTATTTTGTGTTGTTAATTCATATTTACCAACTGAATAAGCACGAATACCTAACCTTACATCATCTTTTCGTAAATAAATAAGATTATTACCATCAATTATATTTTGTTGGAAGTCGTATTGAGTAGATATTATTTGACCTGTACCGCTATTAAAATAATCTTTTGAATAATAAACAACACCACTACAATATAGGTTATTCCAACTATTAACTTGTTGTGTTAAATCCTTTCTAAAAAAACATTCTAATTTATAATCTTTTCGCAATCGCATTAATATTTGGCAAATCGTTTCATTTTGCGTTCTGAAATTACCAACGTTTGTACTTATATTTTCGCTTAATCCCTCGCCATTAATAACATTAATTGTCTTTAATGTAGGTATTAATCTGTCCTGTAAATAAACATTATTAGCTGATACATAAGCATTATTTAAAAGGCAAGTTATAATATTTTGCACATCCCAATTATTGCCATCAAAACTTTTTACACTTATTGTATTGCCGTCTTTATCTTTATAAGTCGCTGTATTAGTACCAGAGGGAAATACCATATTAGGACACATAGCTTGTTTTAGAAGCCACATATTATCCTCACATTCTATTTCTAAAGGCATTTTAGGATTAATCTTTGTAATATATCCGTTAAACTCCTCGTTTAATTGTGTAACATAATCAGGGTTATTTGTAGTTCCTACATTGTAATAATATCCAAGTTGAACACTTATTTTGTCGCCCCTTAATAATATTGGTGGTACTGTTGAGTTTGGTGTATTTGCATAAATATCATCACGAAACCAATTTACTAATCCTGTTTCCGTTTGTACAAATACTTTTTTAGGAAAAGTAAGTTTACAAGTTGTTGTTAAATTTTTCCATGTGGAAACTATTTCGCAATCGTGAACAAAATCCAATGTATAAACTTCATTCCTATAAGGATAAGTTATATTAGGTTGTTGTGTTATTACTATTTTAGAAACTAAATTTAACATTTATGCTGTTGCTATATTAGTTGCTCAGCTTCCTGTTGTTGCCAATATTACAGGCACATCTTGAATAGCATTAAATTCAAATAATTGATAATTGTAACCTCCTGCAATTTCGGGGATAGATTTATCTAAAACAACTATTTGTGAAATCCCCCATTCCGTTAAAATACCATGACCGTCCCCACTTGGCGCAACAATCTTTAAATATTGATTACTATTAAGCATATTTATTAAATTAGAAATAGCTGCTATTGGTCTATTGTTATTCGTTCCAAATAAGCCACCTTTAATATTAATTCTCATACTCATTTTACCAATATACTCGATTACTTCATTATCCCTCCCTTGTATAGTTGTTAAAACTACATTGTGCGCTTGAGTTAAAGTAATTAAGGCATTCTCTAATACCATTCTATCGTATTTTACTGTTGTGGTTTGCCCATTCACAATAGTATTATAACTACCCCCATCAATTATTAATGGTGCAAATATTGGTGTTCCTAAAGATGATGTATTACCGTAAGGCTTATCTTGTAATTTTGGTTGTGGAACTGTGCCATTATAAACATTTCTTTCAACTGAATTACCTATAACTCCTGGAGCGATATTAACTCCTACATTTACTGAAGTTAATCCAAAAGCCTCTATTATTATTTTTTGTTGTTGATTCATTTTATTCTAAATATCAGCCGAAGCAGAGAATTGGTCTACTGCTCCTAATAACGCTTTTGCTACATCCGAAGCAGCAGAACTTGCACCCTCTTTTATATTTTGCGCTTCAATTTTTATTAGTTCAACTAATTTATTAATACTTACATTTATTATTACTTGTTTTGTTCCACTTACTTTGTCAGATTGACTTTCAGGTATTAATGCTTCTTTTGCGCCCTTACCTCCCTTTGCACTTTCCATTCCTTTAAATACACCCTTACCTGTTAATGCACTTGCTCTTGCCTGTGCAACCGACAAATTTTGCATTGCGTTTGCATATTCCTCCGCACTTTTACCATTAAATAAATCGTATTTATGTTTTTCTTTTTCTGCTAAAGCCAAAGCTACTTCATGTTGGGCATTTAATACTTCTTGATGTGCTGCCTGTTGTTGATAAGCTAACGCTTCTGCTTTTGCTACCTTTTCAGTTAAATGATATTTCTCTTGTAACTGTTTGGTTTGGTCGTATAATGCTTTTAGTTGTTCTTCTTGAGCATTTCGTTCTAATTTATTAGTAGATTTATCATATTCTTCCAATAACTCTTGGTGTGCTTCTATTGCAGCATAACAACCTGTTACCAATGCAGCTAAAGCACCAACTAATATACCTATTGGATTTGCTAACATAGCAGCATTTAAAGATAATTGAATACTCTCTAAACTTGTTTCTGCTGCTGCCAATATCCCTGAACTTGCAGCAAGTCCACCAAATTCAGTTGCTAAAAAGGCTGTACGAAGTGATGTAAAAGCCATTGCAGTTCCAATACTCATTATACCAACTCCAATAACTTTTAACAATCCTGTATGTTCTTTTAAATATTCAAATACAGTTTTTACACCCTCCATAAAAGCTTTTAAATATGGCAAAATAGCAACCAATCCCTTTTCCAATAACTCACCTATACTTTCTTTAACTTGCTTAAAACCTATTTCTAATTGTGCCGATGGGTCAGCATCAAACATAGCTTTTGCAGTACCTTGAAATTTATCTTTTAATAATTCCATTAATTTAGCCTGTACTTCCGCCCCTTTACCTGCGTGTTCCATTTTAGCAATCGTTTCTAATTGCTGCTTATTTAACGAAATACCTGCCTGTCTTAATAATCGCATAGCTTGTTCAGGATGAGATAAAGCACGTCCCATTAAATTAGCCGCTTCTGCAATATCTACCCCTTGCACCTTTGCGAAATCTGCTGCAACTGGTATTAATTCTTCATAGCTTACTTTCAAATCTCTATACTTCATTAGATTTGCTTCGGCAGCCATTGTATTTTCAGTGTGAATACCTGTTAAATTCTCCTGCTTTTCAGCAATCTCTTTTAATTCCGCCAGGTTTTCGTGTAAACTATCTTTATTGTTATCATACATTTGAGAGAGTTTAGCAACCGCCTTTTGATGTAACTCCCACTCACCTAAACTTTCTTTTAATACCTCAAACCCAACATAAGCACCAACTAACTCTAACGCTGTTTCTTTTAAATGGTGCATACTTTCTCCCAACGCATCAGTATGATGCTTTGCGGACTTCATTCCGTTTTCGAGCCTATCTATACCCTCTAATATGAGGGTGTATTTAACGTCTGTATTATCTACACTCATTTATCTTTTAATAAAAAAAGCCGAATTAACGGCTTTAGTTTTTATTCATTTGCCCTGTTGTTTCGAGAGCGTAATATAGTTGTTCTTTTGTTCTTAAATAGTCATCTAATTTCATTTTACTTGCATCTTCTTTGAAGTAGAACTTTATTAGTGCTATTGTTCTTTCGTATTCCGAACCTCTTACTTTCTCACGAATTTTTACTATTTTTTTTTATAATCATCCACAAATGGAATAATTAATTTTGTTACTGCACTTGTAAAACTTGCTTTAATTCTTGCATTTTTACGGTCATTTGATAAGATACGTGGGTCGCTTTCTTCTACTATTAAACAATTTTTTAAAGTAGCTTCACTTGCCTTGCTTATTTCTTTACTTAAATAACAATCTGTTGCATACATCAAAACATCGTATTCAGGTTCTTGGCAATATCCTATTACTTGGTCTGTTTCCGAAATATTAAATACAATAGGTGTTACTGTATTACCAAACTTAGCCGACAATTCATCGGCTTTTGTTTGGATTTGTTCTTGTGATAAAATTTCTGACATTTGTAGTTTTTTAGTAGTTTAATTATTTGTGAACTATTCCTGCTATTGATAGTGTTAATTTAACTGCTATCATAGTATCCCCTTGTTTAACTGGCATAGGGTCGTTTGTAAATTTAACAGCTTGTAAAATATCAACTTTTGCATTTACTCTTGAACCTCCAAATACAACCTGCATATCGGTACGAGGTATTTGTAAAGGGTCATTATTTGGTGCTGCTGCAATTATTTTATTCCATTCATCTAAATATACTTCAATCTCTGCTTTGTACTCATAGTTACCTACCGCCTCTGAAATAGGTTGTACACCTGCTCCATAGTTCAATTCAGTTTTTTGAGTTGCTTCGTAAGATATAGATTTAATTCCTATTAGTGGCAAAGAGTACCACATCCAAGTTATATTAGACCATGCGTAATTTACGCCATTTATTAACGGTGTATTCATTATTTTTTAGTTTTTAAGGTAGCGTTGTTACGCTGTTAATGTCAACTTCTATATTTCTTGCAATCGGGTTATTTTGTTCGTAAAGTGTTACTACTAACTTACCGCTTACAGTTACATTCTGCAAAGGATTGATAATTGTTTCTACTCCACTCAATTCACCTGCTCTTATCATTCCTGATAAAGCATTATTACCTACTGATTGCAAAGATTGTACTAATGGTGCAAATAATGTACCGTCAGCATTTAGTTGTAATTGAGATTTTAAATAAGGTAAATAAGCAGTATATAAAATACGTTCTATTTTCGCTTCTACTCTATTTTGCTCAATCCAAGCGTAATTACTATTCTGAATGATACAACAATGACTATCGTTAAAATAAGTACCTACATATCCAACATAACTATTAGTGTAGATATAACGATAATTATCAAATTGAGTTTGTTGTCCTGTCGAAACAGTACTCATTAAAGTTCCATTACCTAAAGCAGGTACTTCATTCTCTGTTTGATTAGAGATGTTGTTTTGTGAAACAGGTTGTGCAATATCTGCACTTACTGAATTAACAGAAATAACTCCTAAAATAGCCCCTAAATTACCTACTGTTTTACCATAAGCATTATAAAGTGCAAATCCTTGAGCGTTTCCATCCTGACTTATTACAGTTGAAACCCATTCCGAACTTAATACCGAATTATTTGGTAGTGTAGTTAAATCAGTAACTGATGACATATCCTCACAAAGTACTGCCGATAATGGCATTTTATTTGTGTCTAATGTTTGACAAATAGTGTTTAATGCTGCTATATCTGCTGATGAATTACTTACTACTGTTCTTGTTGGTGTATACACTCCAACTTGTCTAAGTTTACCACTTGAAGCAGTTTGCAAAGATTGAACTTCGCTAAATGTAAATGTTACTGGTACTGCATTTATTCCTACCCATAACTGACCGTTAGGATTCATTCTAAAATATTCGCTAATGTGGTAATACCATACATCAACTACTGATGCAACTCCTGCCGTTACGTTTGAAGAACCTTGCAACCATGTTGAAGTTAATGATGTTGTTCCTGCAATAACGGTAGAGAATGGTGTTCCTGTATTTGGGAAAATACCAAGTCCAGAACGAACTGTAATACTTAAAACTGAACCTGTTGCTGTTGCTGTATATCCCGTTAAATAAGTATTTGCATTTATTGAATCTCTTAACCCTGTTGCAATAGTTGCAGTTGTATCACTTCCAATTAAAGTAAATTGACCTAATAGTACTTTGTTTGGTGAAGGATTTGTATTAGTTGGATTAATTGGCTCTTGAAAATAAATAGAAATAGTATCTCCAGTTACTCCTGTTAAAGCCGATAATGTATTTGATGCTTTTGCTTTTGTTTCTCCAACGTGAGTATTTGTAATACCTACATTGATTGCATCTTGTATAGAGAAACATTCCTTATATCCTGATGAAGGAAACCCTGTTGGTGCTGTTCCGTAAAACAACAAACCTGAAATATAATCTTCTCCTGGTAATTGTGCGCCATTTGTCAACACACCTTTTACAAAAGAAAATCCTGTTTGAAATGTTCCCATTTTATTCTTCTTCTTTTTTAATTTGTTTTTTAACTTTCTTCTTTAAATCTCCTTTTACCACAAAACAATTATTTTCATCTAATATTACTTGCATAAAATTAGTGGAGTTTGAACAATAAACCTGCCCACATTCCAACACAATAATATAATTATATTTGTGTGCTGAAACGTGAACGTGCTTATTTGCTTCTTCTAATGTGGTTATCATTATGATTTAATTAATGATTCTTTTACTCCTTTACGATTAAGAATATCAGTTGCTTTTGCTATGATTGCAGCTTCTTCTTTTTCAGTCATAGACAATTCTATCGCCTCTGCCTCTAAGATTTCTTCTCTTGTCATTTCTTTTGCAACTTCTTTGTAAGTTGTATTAACTCTTTTGGTTGACACGCTTCCGTTACCATTTACAATTTTACCTACTTCCCATTTTACTCCTGGAAGTACCGTCATTGTTTTGGCACTTTTACTTACACCATGCTTGTCCAAATCATAAATAACAGTTGTGTGAGTATTAAAGTAGTGGTTGCCCTCTGAATCAAAATAAACCTTTTCAATAAGTTTATTAGTTCTTACTAATTCTTGTAAATCTTTTGTGATTTTTGGTAAACCTTTATTTACCGTTTCCTTTTTTGCCATTTTTGTAGTTTTTAGTTTTAAAATGATTAATTGATTGCTCTTGATGCTTCAACCCATGTTTGAGTTGCTGTTGAAAATACAAACTTTACAACCCCTACTGCACTTGATGTAAGCACTATTGTAGATGCTGTTACTGTAAATCCTGTACTGAATGTTACTGTACGTCCTGTTGAATCAGCAGGTAATACAATAGTTAATTCATCCAAAGCATAAGGAGTATTAACGTCTGCTGTTAAAGTCATTGCACCTGTTATAGTTGCAAATTCTACTTTAATACTTTCAGAACGTGAATCTAATGCTGCGATATTTACAGTACTGCCATAAGCAGGAGTTTGAATCTCTCTGTAAGGTAATTGATTTGTACCTCCTCCAGCAGGTACGGTAATGTATCTGTGTCCTTTTGTATATGACATTTTATTTTAAATTAAAGATTAATAACCTACTGCTCTTGATGTTTCTACCCAAGCCGCACCATCAAATATAAATGATATTGTAGCTTTTTTAGATTTCTTTACAGTAATTGTACCTCCACTTGTAGAGGTAATGAAATTTGTACTGAATGTTACAACCCTACCTGCTGTTAATGTATCGCAAGTAAACATAAATTTAAGATTATCCCCTGCGTGGCAAAGAGTAACATTACCAACTACTGATTGTGCAGCAGTTAATGTCCCCATTTTTACAACAGTCGAATAAGCGTTAGCTTTAATTGTATCAGCAGAAACAAATGCAGGTGCTGTATAGATATAAGTTAAAACACGACCTGTATTATCCTGCGTTGGAGGATTACCCCAACGAGGTGAAGTAGATTGTGCAACCCCTGTAAGAGTTACACAACCTAATAATAATGATATGATTATTTTTTTCACTTTTTAGTTTTTAAATTTATTAATACTAAGCTACTGCTGTTGTGTACATTACTAATTGGTCAGTAAAGCCCCAATTAACATCTACTTTCTGCATTGCACGCACAAACCACAAATCTGAATAAGCAACTGTCGGTGCCATCTTCAAATTATCTTTATCGGTAAATTCGTTCACCCCGATAAATGCGTTTCCGCTCTGTGGGTTAGGATTAGCAATACACATAAAGAAAGTGTTTTCTGGTATACCTGCACAACGTACTACATCGTATCCGTTCCAACGGTCTTGAGATGCTTCTGTTGTATCTTGGTTTTTAAATGCGTCAGTTCTTAATGCTGTATTGTATTTCAACCAATCAGCGTTAGATACCAATACTCTCAATCCTGTTTTACCGTAACGAGCAAGTAATGATGGTGGTACCAAACCGATAGAAGTATCAAAATATCCACGAATGTTAGCGGCTGTTAAAGCTACCGCTCCTGGAACAACAATAGTATGAGCATCATCTAAAGCCTTTTTCAAAAGACCATCGAAATAATAGAAGTTAGAGTTGTTTGTTGCTGCTGTTAACCATGCTGGTACTGTTTGACTTCCACCTGGAGCGTAAGCTAAACGAGAGTTCCATATTGCGTATTCGTAATATTGGTTAACACGCTTCATTAATTGCAATAGCAAATAGTTACTTGCTGTTGGTGGTAATTGACGGTCTAATAATAGTTTCTGCAGTTCAGGTGCAAAGAAAGAAACCTCAAAATCGTGTGGGTTGAATTCCATGTACAAGTCGAAACGTTGTGGAACAAGTTGTTTGTAATCTACAAGGATTGAACCTTGAGATGTCGGTGTTGCTGCTGGGTCTTGGATAAAGTTAGAAACTTCCAAACGGTCTAATGTGTGTTGTTTCTTAATTCCATCGATTAATGAGATACATCCTTTTTCGTATGTATCCATTTCTACTACGGGGCGCAATAAAAAGAAACTTGCTGCTTCTCCTGCGTAAACCGTTTCCTGTACTGATAATGCTTCTGCCATTTTATTTTTTAATTAATTGTTTTTATATTTATTTTGCTGATAATTCGTAATTTTTAACAGCATTATAATAAGGTGCTGTTCCAGGTTTTAAACCCATTGATTTAGCTGCTGCTTCTGCTGCCGTATCTTTTACTTCTACTGTTGTAGATGAATTAAATACCGCCGCAACTTTAGATACAGGAAGCTCGTTAATTAGTTCTTCTGTTGAATCAGGATTTGAAATGTAAGCATTTTTCCATTTTTCAATTACAGAGGCATCATTTTTAATTTTGCCAATAGTAACCGCAGCTTTAACTTTATCTTCTGCTTTTTTCGCTTTATCTTCGTCCTTAGCTTTCTTTTTAGCTTTGTCTTCATCTTCTGCTTTTAGTTTAGCTTTTTTATCTTCATCTTCTGCTTTAGCTTTAGCCTCGTCTTCGTCTGCTTTAGCTTTCTTTTTCATTGCATCCATTTCATCTTCGCAATCTGCTAACTTCTTTTTCAAGTCATCATATTTTTTTTGCAAATCTTCCATAGTTTTGTTCATTGCATCAATAACTGCAACTGCTGATGCTTCGTTTGCATCTTCTACTAATCCAAGTTTATTTAAAACTAATTTCATTTTTGTAATTTTTATTTGATTATTATTAATTGTTTGTATTCTATTATATACTTTGTTGGCACTTTCGTAAATTGCCATTGTTGTATCTGTTATAATTGCATTTTTATTCTTTGCATCCGATTCTCTTATTTCATCACAAAACCCATTTTCTTTTGCATCCTCAGCATTAATCCAAGTTCCCTTATCATCTTTACGCCCTGCATTCATTATCGCCCAAATTTCAGATTCTTTTTTCCCTGTCCGTTTAGCAATCATTGTACAAATTGAATGTTGTAACGCTTCAAGTCCTTTATCTTGTTTGCCATCCTCACTCCAAGCTGGGTGATACATAAGTTTAGAATGGTCTGCCATTATCCTTGTACGTCCTGCTTGGAATATTACACCTGCTATTGATGCAGCTATTCCATAACAATAAGTGTCAACTTTTGCTTTACTTTCTAAAATTGCAGTATAGATAGATTGACCCTCTGTTACTACTCCACCAGGAGAATTAATCCAAACACAAATATTCTTTTTACCCATTTCATCAGATAAACACAATAATTCTTTTAAAAAATCATTGCCTTGAATGTTTGGTTGACCTTGTGAATCTACACCCCCAATCTCTTTATCAATGAACATAATGGGAGTTTCTGCTGTCGGGTCTTGCGTATATTTAAACTCTTTTACCATTTTACTACTACAAAAGTATATCAAATAAATAGTGAAAACATATTTTAATTTACTTGTAATTTATTAAATAAATA
>Ga0208497_1000894_pt1 | contig 12134 bp, 15 predicted proteins | sample CryBogCBE25Aug07_FD_184555 | JGI IMG/M metagenome (GOLD analysis project Ga0208497, IMG submission 184555) | Freshwater microbial communities from Crystal Bog, Wisconsin, USA - CBE25Aug07 (SPAdes) | ecosystem: Environmental > Aquatic > Freshwater > Lake | place: Crystal Bog, Wisconsin, USA...
GATGGTGGGTTCGCGACGCAGCTACTGGCCGACCCCGCCACGGTGACGGAGGCACCTGACGGCCTCACTTCACGCCACGCGGCGATCTTCGGCACTGCGGGGTGGACGGCGATGGCCTCAGTGCGAGCCCTCCAGCGTCACGGACTTCGCCCTTCCAATGGAGAGGTCCTCGTCACGGGCGCCACGGGAGGTGTGGGCTCCTTCGCCATCGCATTGCTCGCCCACGCGGGGTATCGAGTGGTTGCCTCGACTGGCTCGGCTGGCGACCATGACTGGCTCTACCAACTGGGTGCGCAGGAGATCATCGGCCGTGACGAGATTTCCGACAAACCAGACCGAGTGCTCGCGACGGAGCGATGGGCCGGGGCCGTTGACTGCGTCGGCGGAAACACCTTGCATCAGATCCTTCGCTCCTTGCGCTACGGCGCTGCCGTAGCGGCCAGTGGGCTAGTCGCGGGCGCCGACCTCAGCACCACCGTTTATCCCTTCATCACGCGCGCGGTGAGCTTGGTCGGGATTGATGCGGTTCTCGCCCCTCACGCGCAACGAGTCGAGGTGTGGGAACTAGTGCGTGATGTCTGCCGCACCCTCGATCTCGAGCAGTTCGTCGACCAGACCGTTCCCCTTGAGGGCGTGCCCACGGCTCTTGCCCAACTGGCGAGCGGCACGGTACGTGGCCGCGTACTGGTGCAGCCCTAACTGACGTAGGTCGGTGACACCGTCACCGGGAAACTTGCCGAACATGGTGCCGTGAGATACGACGGCTGCACGTTGTTCGTCGATCCATCCGGCCACGCAATGGTGACGTTGTCCACACTCGGGCACGCCGCTGTCGTATAGAAGGCAAATTCCTTCCAGATGACTTGCTGCGAATTCACGGTGACGCCGGGGCCCGCCTGTAGGACGGATGATGAACCATTGCCTTCCGGCGGATTCGACCACTGCTGGCTCGCACTTTCCGTGGCGATCAAACTCGGGTCAACATCGGCCCCGGTGAACGTGAGCGCCCAGTCGCCAGTCATGGTGCAGTGACCCTTGCCCTTGTACTGAGCCGTGATCCACGCGTACGCCGTTCCCGCTGAGCCGCTGCCCGGCACCCAGGACACAGTGGTATTCGCCGAGGAGCACGGAATGGCGGCCAAGGTCGTGGTCGTGGCCGTGGACGGCATGATCTGGTTCCAGTATTTGTGGGCGACATACGCGCCCCCACCGAAAACCACCACGAGCAGCAAGCCGATGACTAACAAGCGAGACAGCAGTAAGCGGCGCATCATTCGAAATCCTCCGGTCGCACTTCGTCCAAGAATGCCCGCATCTCGGCGAGCAGATCTTCGGGGTCGCCCTCGACATCGGCATCATCGATCTCGGCCGCTTCGCTCGCCATCAGGTCATCATTCACCATGATGGGTGCGCCACTACGTAGCGCCAACGCCACCGCATCACTGGGACGGGCGGAGACCACAATCTCGCCGGTGTTCGTTGTGATTCGCAAAGCCGCGTGATAGGTCGAACCCACCAGATTGGTGATCTCGACGTTGAAGAGACGTCCACCCAACGCCGAGATTGTTTGATTCAACAAATCGTGCGTCATGGGACGAGTCGTCGGAACATCGTGGAGGGCATAGGCAATCGCCGCCGCTTCGGGGGCACCAATAAAGATGGGCAGCACACGCGAGCCGTGCACCTCTTCGAGTAACAGCAAGGGCGTCGCTGATTCGACGTCCACACGCACCGCTCGGAGCATGACTTCGACCATGGCAGTACCTTACGCTCTCGAGCGCGAGAATCAGCCTCCGGCGAAGAAACGGTCCAGCTCGCGGGTCACTAGAGCCTGGCGCAGGGCGTCCATCTCTTCAGCGACGTGCTGGGCATTCACCAACGCCTTCGGGCGGGCATCACCACGAGCGGCCGCGAGAGACGGCTCAATGGCTTGTCGAATCAGGTCGAGCTCTCGGTCCACCGTGCGGCGCAAACCGGCAAGGAAGCGAACATCTAGGCCTCGGGCGACAAGGGGTGCCACGGTACGAAGCACGTCCGCGTCCGCCGACGACAGCATCTCCATGGAGCCCACCGTGAAGGTGCTCAACATGTTGAATTCGCGAAGGGCATCCACGGTGCGACGCGAAATATTTTCGTCAGCCAACACGGTGTCCAGTGCCACGGCATCGCCGGTCGACACGGCCGACGCGACGGGTGCCGGGACGACGTGCAGAGCCGGCTCTACCGGGGCGGCCGGTGCGGCGGTGGGATTGACGTAGGCCGTCACAATGGCTGACAGGCCCTCTCGTGCGGCGGCGGCCTTCGGCACCGCCACCACGTCACCGGCGATCAAACCGCGGTCCACGAGGTGCTGCTGAATGGAAGCGAGAGGCGTTCCGGACTGAGCCATGCGCAGCGCCACGCGAAGACATTCGATGTGTTCGGGGTAATACACGCGATAGCCCTTGGACGTGCGTCGCGGCAGGACGAGTCCCCGCTCTTCGTAGTAACGGATTGTCGACAATTCGACGTCCGCAAACTCTTCGCGCAAGATGCTGTGTACGCGCCCGATAAAGACTCCTGACGCGCTCACTCTGCTACTCCCCACAACACAATCTTGAACTTCCCCACTTGAATTTCGTCGCCGGAGCGTAACACCAACTCGTCCACCCGTTCTCCGTTGACGTAGGTGCCGTTGAGGGAGTTGAGGTCTCTCACCGTCCAGCGCCCGCTCGCGGTGCGCGTAAAGACGGCGTGATGGCGCGATACCGACACATCGTCCAGCACGACCAGCGATTCCTCGTGACGACCGACGGTGACCACATCACCGGTCAGGGGGTAGCAGTCGCCGCCCCCCGGACCCGTCGCGATCTGCAGGTACTCGCCGTCGCCCGCGGGGCTCAGCGAGCTCGCCACTTTGTCATCGGCGATCACGACCGGAATCGACGCCGTCTCCGCACCACCGTCATCATGTTGGGCAGCACCACAGAACCAACAGAAGTTGGCATTGGCGTTGAGAATCTCTCCGCAGCGACGGCATCCCGCGTTCACGGTGCTTAGTGCGCTGTCAAGTCGCGGTACGCGTCAGCGTCGAGCAGTTCGTCGACTGCCGCCGCCGAGGTGACTTCGATTTCGCAGATCCAGCCGCCGCCATAAGGGTCGGAGTTAATGGACTCCGGCGTTCCCGACAAGTCAGCGTTGACCGCCACGACCGTGCCACTCACCGGAGCGTAAATCTCCGACACCGACTTGGTCGATTCGACTTCACCGAGAGGTGCACCCGCCTCGATGGTGCTACCCACCGTCGGCAAGTCGACGTAGACCACGTCACCGAGTGCATCTTGCGCGTAGTCGGTAATTCCAATGCGAACAGTCGAGCCGGTGAGGCGGGCCCACTCGTGGTCTCGAGAAAACTTAAGGTCTGCGGGAATCTCCATGGTGGATAATTTTACTCGCCCGCCGACCCTCTCGCCCCCGACGCAGGGCCGACAATGCGGGCGGCACGTACGCCCCTAAAACAAGCCACGCGAGGACCAGCCCGAACACGCCGACCGCCCATGTGATATGGCGCGCGACCACCAGCCATCGAGCGGCATGCCCCTCGGGCGCGTAGGTCAAGAAGAACCACGGGTAGGCGGTCATCAGGGCGAAAGTGGACACCTTGCCCCACCACAACACGTCAATGCGGCTCGCCCCCGCCGCCGCCAACGCGAGAGTCATTCCCGACACCACCACTTCGCGCGCCAAGGTCGCCCCCGCAAACCACCACGGCACGGCGCCTAGGCCTGCGACGGTGAATATCGACGTGATCACGAGCAAGCGATCGGCGACCGGGTCAATGATTTTGCCGACGTTGGATACCTGCGCGAAGCGACGCGCGAGGTACCCGTCTACCCAGTCAGTCGCACCGATGCCGCCGAGGAACCACGCCGCAATCGCGTGGTGAGCAGTACTGACCGCCAACCAGACAAAGACAGGGAGGCACGCCAAGCGAACCACGGTGACCGCATTGGGCACCGTGAGCCAGCCGGCATCACCCTCTACGCGCTGACGGTCCACGACCCGTTTCCACGGAACAAGGCGGCGAGGTCGCCGAGGCCGTCGCGCTCCTGGCTGTCGATGATTTGCCCGTTGAGCAAGTCCCCGTACTCGGGTCGCTGCACATTACGAAATACGCCCACGGGCGTCGGCTCATGGTCTGAGCGAGTTAGGCGCGACAGTGCGAACGCACCCGAAGGGTCCGGCGCGGATTCGTCGTGAACCACGATCGACGCCTCGTTGTCAGACGTAATGGTGTCGGTGTAGACGCTGCCATCGAGATGGCGAAAAACGCCGAACTGCTTCTGCGCCCCGAAGCGAATGGGCTCGCCGTGGTGCAAATCAATCAACATGTCATCACGGCTGGTGCGGCTGGTGATGTCGGTGAAGGCGCCATCGTTAAAGACGTTGCAGTTCTGGTAAATCTCGACAAGCGCGGCACCCTCGTGCGCCCAGGCGCGACGAATGGTCTCTTGCATGTGCGCACGGTCCATGTCGTGCGTGCGCGCCACGAACGTGGCCTCGGCACCCAGTGCCACTGACACCGGGTCAAACGGAGCTTCGAGCGAACCCGCGGGCGTGGACTTGGTCACTTTTCCGCGCTCACTGGTGGGCGAATACTGACCCTTGGTCAAACCATAGATGCGGTTGTTGAAGAGCAAGATGGTGATGTTCACGTTACGACGAAGTGCGTGGATGAGGTGATTGCCGCCAATTGAGAGGGCGTCGCCGTCACCGGAGATGACAACCACGTGCAGATCGGGTCGGCTCACCGCCAAACCCGTCGCAATCGCGGGGGCACGTCCGTGGATGGTGTGCACTCCGTAGGTATTCATGTAATACGGGAAACGTGCCGCGCAGCCGATGCCGCTGACGAACACCGTGTCCTCACGATTCACGTTGAGCTCCGGCATCAGCATCTGCACCGCCGCCAGGATGGAATAGTCACCGCAGCCCGGGCACCAGCGCACTTCTTGATCGCTGGCCCAGTCCTTGCGGGTGGTGAGTTGAACGGGCGTGCTCATCGGTACTCCTCAATAGCGGCATCAATCTCGGCGGCGCGAAAGGGTGCGCCTTGAACCTTGGACACGGTCTTCACATCCACGAGATAGCGAGAACGCAGTACCGAGGCCAACTGGCCGAGGTTTAGCTCGGGGGAAATCACGGTCGAATAGGACGACAGAATCTCGCCCAAGTTGGCGGGGAGAGGGTTGAGGTGCCGAAGATGCACGTGCGCCACGTTCACCGAGCGCGCGCGGGCGCGACGTACTCCCGCCGCGACCGGTCCGTACGTGCCACCCCAGGTGACCACCAGCAAACGAGCAGCACCCGAGGGGTCGTCGACCACCAGATCAGGAATGTCGGCCACCACGCCCGCCACCTTGTCGGCCCGCAGGTGCGTCATGACCTCGTGGTTCTTCCCGTCATAGGCGACGGCTCCCGTCTTGTCAGCTTTTTCAAGTCCACCGATGCGGTGCTCGAGTCCGGCGACGCCCGGGACCGCCCAGGGTCGAGCAAGAGTCTCGGGGTGTCGCAGGTAGGGCCAAAAGGTGGGATTACCCTCCGCGTCGGTGGCATTAGGGCCACTGGCAAAGTCGGGATCGATGGGATCGATGCTGAGCGGGTCGGGGATAGGCCACGGCTCGGTGCCGTTCGCCAGGTAGGCGTCGCTCAGCACAATGACCGGCGTGCGGTACTTCACCGCGATGCGGGCCGCTTCGATGGCCGTGTCGAAACAATCGCCAGGAGTGGCGGGGGCGAGCACCGGGACGGGTGACTCACCGTGACGTCCATACAGCGCGTGCAGAAGGTCGGTCTGCTCCACCTTGGTCGGCAGCCCGGTTGACGGACCACCACGCTGCACGTCCACGATGATCATGGGCAGCTCCAGAGCGACGGCCAATCCAATCGCTTCGCTCTTGAGGTCCAGGCCTGGTCCCGACGTGGTCGTGACGGCTAGCGAACCCGCGTAGGCCGCGCCGATAGCCGAGGCGGCCGCCGCGATTTCATCTTCCGCTTGGAAGGTGCGCACGCCGAAGCGCTTGTGCTTGGACAGTTCGTGCAAGATGTCCGACGCCGGAGTAATGGGATACGAACCCAAAAACAGCGGCAAGTTCGAACGCTGAGCAATCGCGACGAGTCCCCAGGCCAGTGCGGTATTGCCGGTGATATTCGCGTACTCCCCCGGTGCGAACGGTGCCGGGGCGATTTCGTAGCGAACCGCAAATGCTTCAGAGGTTTCACCGAAGTCGTAGCCCGCGCGAAACGCGCGATAGTTCGCCTGGCGCACTAGGTCGTTCTTGGCGAATCGTTTATCGATCCAGGCCGTGATGTTCTCGATGGGACGCGAATAGAGCCAGCACACCAAGCCCAAGGCAAAGAAGTTCTTCGACCGCTCGGCGTCACGGGGTTTCACCCCCACCTCTTCTGACGCCGCGGTCGTCAGTGACGTCATCGGCACTTCAAAGACACTGAAGGCCGACAAGCTGCCGTCGGCCAGGGGGTTCTCGAGATATCCCGCCTTCGCCAGCGCTCGTTCGTCGAACGCGTCCACGTTGACGATGATGGTCGCACCACGCTCGAGCTGACCCACGTTGGCACGTAGACCCGCGGGGTTCATGGCGATGAGAACGTCAGGGGTGTCGCCCGCGGAGGTGATGTCATGATCGGAGATCTGAACCTGAAAGGCGGAGACTCCCCCGAGGGTCCCGGCCGGGGCGCGAATTTCGGCGGGAAAGTCGGGCAAGGTGGCGAGGTCGTTGCCGAAGACGGCTGACTCCGTCGTGAAACGCTCACCAGTGAGTTGCATACCGTCACCGGAGTCGCCCGCGAAGCGCAAGACGACACTGGACAGTGGCGATGGGGACTGAGTCATAGAACCTCGATTTCTACATCGAAGTCTAGGAAGCGTGAGGCAAATTCGCTCGGACTGTCGCGGGGGCCGAAAGACCTACGCGACAGTGACGCTCGCGTCCAGGAAAACATCCTGAATCGCGTGAATCAACTGCACCCCTTCGTCACGCGGACGTTGGAAGGCCTTGCGACCCACAATCAGGCCTTGTCCGCCGGCACGCTTGTTGATCACGGCGGTGCGAACGGCCTGGGCGAGGTCGCCCGCGCCCTTGGACTCGCCACCAGAGTTAATCAGGCCAATCTTGCCGCTGTAGCAATTCGCCACTTGCCAACGAGTCAGGTCAATGGGGTGCGGCGTCGTGAGCTTGTCGTAGACCAACTTGTCGGTCTTGCCGAAGTTCACGGCGTTGTATCCGCCATTGTTTTCGGCCTGCTTCTGCTTAATGATGTCGGCCTCGATGGTGACGCCGAGGTGATTCGCCTGGCCCGTGAGGTCCGCGGAGGTGTGGTAGTCCACGCCCTCCACCTTGAAGCCCGGGTTTCGCAGGTACGTCCACAGCACCGTAAACATGCCGAGACGGTGGGCTTCGGCGAACGCGGCACCGATTTCTTGCAGCTGACGGTCCGATTCGGGAGAACCGAAGTAGATCGTGGCCCCAATGCCGGCGGCGCCGAGATCGGCCGCTTGGCGGACCGAGGAGAACATGATCTGGTCATAGGTGTTCGGATAGTGCAGGAAGTCATTGTGGTTGATCTTCACAATGAAAGGAATCTTGTGTACGTACTTACGCGACACGGTGCCGAGTACACCCAACGTGGTGGCGACTGCGGAGCAATCGGCCGCAATGGCGAGCTCGCAGATGTTGGCGGGATCGAAATAGGCGGGGTTCTTCGCGAAGCTGGCACCGGCTGAGTGCTCGATGCCCTGGTCGACCGGCAGGATTGACAGGTAGCCCGTGCCGCCCAGTCGGCCGTGGCCGTACAGGCTGCCGAGAGCGCGAAGGACCTGCGGTGAGCGGTCCGAGTAGGCGAAGACCTCGTCGAGGAAGTTCGGACCGGGCACGGTCAACAATTCCTTCGGGAAAGCGGTGGCTTGGTGCGTCAGGAGGCTCGTGGCCTCGTCGCCGAGTAGTTCTGCGTAGTCCATGTCCTCAGGCTATCTCTACCGCTCGGCGAGAGCATGAACCATGGAAGTGCTCGGAGGGAGGACAATGGGGACATGGATATTGCTTACCTCTCGTCCCTTCGCCGCCGTATGCGGGCCCTTCACTCCCTCTACGAAGACGCCACCGCGACCATGAGTGCCGACCACGTGAACGCGGTCACGGTGCCGGGGGTGCTTCCCATTGCGTTTTCCCTCGTCCACTTTTTGATGATCGAGGACACTTCGTTGGCCTTTGCCGGCGGACCAGCCCCCCTGTACGGACCGAACTGGGCAGAGGCCATGGAACTCGCCGTGCCCGACGATGGCAAGCATCGAAGCGTTGAGGACATGATGGCGCAGCGCATCGGGAATTACGCGGCCTATCTCGATTATCAGACGCAAGTTTTCGCCAAAACCGAAGAACACCTCGCGCAGTTAGATCCGAGCACCTTGGACGACATCGTCATCGCCTTCCCCTACCCCGCGACCATCGCGTCCACCTTTTCCGCCCGCGTGGGTGGGGAAAGTGGCATTACGCGTAGCGACGCGCTCGAGTGCTGGATTTACCAACATGGCCTTCGCCATATGGGAGAGATTGAACACGCTCGAGCCCTCGTCGGGCTGGGCGGCATGACGTCTTAGTCGACGTTCTTCTTCTTTGACACCGGTGCCGTGCGCTTCTTGCGATTCTTCTGCACACGAGGCAAGCCGCCGAGGTCGTCGAGGCGACTCATCGCGTCATAGGCCTCGGGATCGGTAGCCACCACACGGGCGAACATCTCACGGGCTCCGGGAATGTCACCCGCACGGTCGAGCACGTCACCGAGGGCGTACCACATGCGAACGTGACGATACGAGGGGTTGCGCAAGATCTTGCCCGCGCCCGCGCGAATCAACAAGTCAATTGATTCCTTGTACTTCTTCTGGTCCGCCAGCGAACTCGCCATCACGATGCGGCCTTCCGTCGCCACGTCGGTGGTGGGCTCCATCGCGCAGAACTCTTCGTAGGTCTGCTCCACCAACTTGTACTTGTGAATGGCGCGCAGGCAGTCCATCACCAAGGGCAGGTGCTCCGGGTCACTCGTTAAGTCGGTATACGCACGAAGGTGGGCGCGGGCCATGGGGAAACGCTCGGCGCGATACGCGGCCAAACCGGCGAGTTCGCGAACGGCAGGGACTCCGGGCAAGTGTTCCGCCACAATCTTCGCGTGGCGCAGGGCCTCTTCATAACGGTGGCGGTCATAGGCCTCCGCACCCTTGGTCATCATCATGACCATACGTTCACGCTGATAGGCCGTGCCCTCAAAGCTGCGACGAATTTCCGCCGCAATTTCGGTGGGCAAACTGTACGGCTTCTTCGGTGCCGCCGATGAACTGCGCCGAGCAGTCGTCGGGGCATCGGTGCGCACAAAACTCGTTCGCTGGTCGTCCGGCAGTTCCTGCTGCGAGCGCGCCTCCATGGAGCCACCCTCACTGGCGAGGTGAACCGCGCCACGGCGAGCAACATTTCCCCAGCCGCGATCCTTGGCGAATTCGTCATCACGCTCACGCTGGAGCTGCGCGGGTGGCACATCGCGTTCATCACGACGCGGACCAGGTCCGCGACGCGGAGCGCCCGCGCGAGGGCGAGGCCCGCGATCGTCCTCAAAGTCATCACGACGACGAGGGGCCGGACGGCCGGTGCCGCGAGCACCCGCCGCTCCCCCGCGAGACGAGGGCGCGCGACTCGGGCGACCATCAGCAGAGCGAGGTCCGCGGGCGTCACCGTCACGAGCTGGGCGACCCGAGCTCGTGCGTCGAGAATCACCGTCACGACTGGGACGGCTATCGCCCGAGCGCGTGGGGCGGGCCGGTCGGCCGGTTCCGCCTCGAGAAGTACCACCCGACGCGGCACCGGGACGTCGAGCGCCGGACGAACCAGAGGGGCGACGAGGACGGTCAGAGGCGTTAGGCATAGGGGTCAATTCTAGTCGCTGGGGCTAATGGCGCGGGAGGTACGCGGCCGCGATGGACTCCACCGCCCGCGCAATCACCGTGGCGTACGCATTGGTCATGTGCCACGGGTCGCTGTGCACCAAATACGACGTCGTACCTAAGGTCACCCACAACGGGCACAAATGCTGGCCCGTCGATGCGCAAAACAGCGGTTGTGTCGCGATCACATTCGCCAGTTTCGCCTTAGATTCGGTCGCCAGTGCGGCGGTGATGGCCTGCGAGCTGGGCCCAAAGGGCCCGGTACCCGAGAGGAGACAGCTCGTCACCGACGTGGAGTGAGTCGACAAGCAGCTGGCGGGAGTCCCAAGGCCAAAGCGCCCTTCATACTGAGGAATGGGCGCCGGGATGATGACAGGAGCTTTAGCGGGGGCGAGGGCCGTCAAGGTGGCAGCGATTTGCGGCGCCAACACCGACGCCGAGTTATCAACCGATCCACTCGGACTGCCCACGCTGGAAGGAAGGAACGTGGAGTCGCCGTCAATCACGATGAGGTTTGGCTTGATCTTGACGGTGGCGGCGATGGCCGCGAGGTCGCGCTGGTAGCACTGGGCTAAAGAGAAGCCTCCATAGAGCTGAGCGGACGAGGTTGAGGGTTGCAAATACGGCGAGCATCCCTGCTTAGCGATCAGCACCACTTTGTAGTTGAGATCCTTGCCAATTTGGTCGAAAGTCGTAAACCACATGCCCGCCTGAGAGTCACCCAGCATGACGATGACGTATTTCGAGGTGGGTGAACCACCCACGCACTGGCTCGTGGGGTACGCCGGCATGGTACCGACGGCTCCCCCGGGATAGCAGTTGGGATAAATGTGAAAAATGGGACCACCGGGTACCGCCGCGTTGGCCAAGGTGGGCGACGTCTTCGTCAGATCGGGAGCCGTTGACACGGTGGAGGCCGAATTCACCGCGGCCACGACTTGGGCGGAAGTGAAGGTAGTGGTCGCTGCGGTCGCCACGCCGGACGTCCCCACGAAGACCGCCACCGCGACCAATGCCCCTCGGAATCGTGATGACATCGTCATGAAATCGTTGAATCTCCTCGTGGATCGCAACGCCACCATTGAACGGCACTTGCGTATGAAAACAACTGTACCCGCGTTGTCTCAACAAAATCTGTCGAGACAACGCGGGTACGCGTCAGAAGTATGAACTGCTTAGGCGCGACGGCGACGAGCAGCGCTCACCAAGAACAAACCACCCAACGCCACGCCAGCGCCACCGGCAATGAGGTAGCCAGAGGAGTTCGAGCCCGTGTGCGGGAGGGTGACCGGTGCTGTCGTCGTGGTCGTCGTGGCGAGCGTGGTCGGCGGTGCCGCTGCCAGCGTCAAACTAAGCGAGCAGAGAGGCGTTTGACTCGTAGCCACCGTGCCATCGGTCGGTAGGAGATTCCACGTCACGGTGCCGGCTTGACCGTTCAGGTAGGAGGAAAATTCGTTGAAACTGATGCTGATCGGACCCGTCTGGCCAATCGGAGCAGTGGTGTTGAGAACAGTCGTCCCATTGGCAATGATTTGGCCCCACGTGCCATTTCCATCCGCCGTAAAGGTGAAATCAAAGCTTTGGCCAGGGGCCAAGGTGCCTGAATTCGGTGAAATAGAACAAGTAGTGATCCACGTGGGATTAGAGGCACCCGCTGACGAGGCAACTCCGACGATAGGAGCGGCCACCAATGCCGTGGCGAGCAGAATTTTGCGTGTAAAAAATTTCATATGCCATTGTACATTGTTTACTTTGATCATCACGTCAACCGATCGCTGGAATCCACACGGCCGCGCCGACGAACGCACCCCAACTGCAGCCGTCGCTCCCCTGATGCAATCGATAACAAAAAGCGAAAACCCCCACCTTGCGGTGGGGGTTTTCAAGAAATCCCGGCGGCGACCTACTCTCCCAGGAGGGAACCTCCAAGTACCATCGGCGCGGGTGGGCTTGACTGCCGTGTTCGGAATGGGAACGGGTATTTCCCCACCGCCATGACCACCGGAAACCTGCGCTCGGTCACGAGATCCGTGACCGGAAACCACTGACGTGGCTCCCTGAGCGTTTTAGAGCGAGCACGAACATCTAACCTCCAAGCCCTCGGCCGATTAGTACCGGTCGGCTGAATGGGTTACCCCACTTACAC
>Ga0208497_1000901_pt1 | contig 12065 bp, 13 predicted proteins | sample CryBogCBE25Aug07_FD_184555 | JGI IMG/M metagenome (GOLD analysis project Ga0208497, IMG submission 184555) | Freshwater microbial communities from Crystal Bog, Wisconsin, USA - CBE25Aug07 (SPAdes) | ecosystem: Environmental > Aquatic > Freshwater > Lake | place: Crystal Bog, Wisconsin, USA...
AAAATTCTAAACTGGCTGGCTGGGAAGTCCTGCGAGTGTTGAGCTATCAGCCTGTTAGCCTTGGACTCACTGGCAACAACGTCAACAGTAATCCAGCCGTTTATAACATATTCTTGCACTTTGAATTTGAATGACATGGTGTAGCTCCTATGTGTTGGTTAGTACTGCCTCGAGCTCACTGGTAATCAATGAGCTCTGAGCATTACTATCTTACAGCGCAGTATGTTGCTGGGTTAAGCAGGTCGTCTACCTGCACGCTTGGTCAAAATACTATTTCGGTTTACTTGTTAGGGAGCTGACTCGAATACTTCCGTGACTCCTTTATACCCCAATGAGAACTGAGCACTACTTCTCGGCGGTGGTTTCCTGTAAACCTATTTGATAACCCAGCAACATACTGCGCTGTATTACTGTTAACATACGGCGTGTTGGATAACGCCACTGGTTCTGCCAGCTCCCCCTTATTTATCTCGGTTGGGTTTGAGTACTGCGACAACATGGTTAGTATAACGACCTTTGTATAAATACGTCAACATATATTTTAAACGCTTGTAACACATTGATTATGTTGAGGTTAATACTTGACTGTTCTGTGTGGTTAAGGGCGTAACAGCGTTGATTTGCGTATTAGTAAGAACAGAGAAGGTGAAAAGGTTTGCAAGCCCTGTCTGTGCCACTTCACAGCCTAGCCACTCTACTATCAATCACTAAGTGGGGTATCACAATGGCGCATCACGACCAAGCAAAACGCACCGAACAACAACGCAAAAGACGCAACACATTAGCTGGGCGAATGAACTCGCTATTGGCAAATGCTAGACATCACTCTAAACCTCGAGGGCATGGTGCACCTGCACTTACGCTCGAAGACTTAATGGAGATGTGGAAGGAACAGCAAGGGCTTTGCGCCTACACTGGCTGGACTATGGATGTAATGACTGGCTCACCACTAGTCGCCAGCTTAGAGCGCAAAGACAGTGCGATTGGATACACAGTTGACAACACATTACTAGTGTGTTGGGTGGCGAACGACGCAAAAGGCACACTGGATCACAATAGATTTGTGGAGATGTGCCGAGCTGTCGCTTTAATGTATCCGAGTTGAGGTGGGCACGCTGGCGTCGTGCTTACTTACAGTATCTCGCCACACCTCCACCTAAGCTCTCCCGTACGCGTGCCTTATAGCGTAAGGCGCACGCCCACCACGCCACGATCGCAGTGTGGTCAGTGCACTTACCCCAGCTCACAGCCAAACAGCGTGGCGCCCCCTTCTCGCCCCTCCAATCCGTCAATAGGTACATACCCTAACTACCATGCTGCACTGCACCATTGCCACTCTGTCCCCATTACCATGTTGCACCGCATCATCATGCACCAATGTGGTGCATTGCTATCGTGTCACGTTGCTGCGTTGTTACTATACCACAGTGTTGTATCCATACCACAGTGGCTAGGTGGCTCCGATAACCGCCCTTGGGCGCGGTGTTCCGCATGATGAGATGCCGTTTCACAATGTGAAATGCGGGTCCCTTTCGTCGTTGTCGATGCCCCAAATTGCGGACCCCCACCCCGGGCCGGTGGCCCCATGCCCAAGCCTAAGTTTTTCTATTTTTCCCTGTAAAACAGCAAAATAATTTTTTACAGGGAAATTTTTTTGCAAAAATGTGACATATTAGGGTAAACCCTATTAGGGTAAACCCTTACGTTTTAGGCCTTCCCTGTCAAATTGGCAGTGAAGTGGCAGTCTTTGTGGCAGTGAACGGAAGGTCCCTTTCCCTTTAAAATCAAGGACTTAGGTGTCGAGTGGCACACTAGGCAGTCTTCTTTTCATTTTATTTTTTTTAAAACAAAAAAGTAAATTGATGAGGAGCACCTGAGTTGGAATAAAGACTGCCAAGACTGCCACTCCCTGTCAAACAAAACTTTTAGTTATATAGAACTCACAAAAACCCCTTTTTTGGCTTAGGGCGGTTATATAGAACTTCGCGTATTAGTAAAAGTAGATAGGGACAGTGTGTCGACAACATTGTCTTGGCCTAGATCCAAGACTTACCTATCACCTTCAAACAACTATCTAGGAGTATCAAATGAAGATTATCTATCTTTACACAACACCAACCTACCAAACAAAGAACTGGTATAAAATCGGTGAAACCACAACAGACCCAGAAAAACGAATCCAAGCCCAAGACAATGCGTCTAATCCCGAACAATTAAAATTTATAGCGTCTTGGCAGACTGCAGACTGGGTAACTGATAAACTTGTTCATAAAAAACTTGTAGACTTAGGGTTTGCTAAACTGCGAGGAAACAGAGAGTGGTTTGAACTGTCTCAAGTTCCTGAAGACGATGTAGAAGCGGCGTTAATTGAAATAAAAGCCGACCCCCAGGAAAGAGAAAAGGCTTGTGTGGTTGTAAACATACCCGTGCTAGACTATTCTGAAATATGGTGGGGTAAAGGCACAAATCCATAAAAGTGCGTATTAGTAGGTATATGAACAAATACGTTTATCAAATCCAAGGCGCGCTGGAAAGCCCCGCCGGTAAGTTGAGAGGCTTGCGGATATTGGTATGCGATTTGCACAACTTTGACATGGCAGACGCGCCCGTTGAGATACTAGACCACGAAACAGTAAAGTACTTAGAGTTTCGTTTAAAGCTATCAGAGGACGCACTCAAAATTCAAAACCTGCCAGTCAAGGTCCAGAACAACATCCGCACCCCCTTGGGAAAATGGTTAGACCGTTGGGTCTTAGATAACTTTTATGGCGATACTAGCAACAGAACGGGTTCTTACCCTTGACTACTGGAAGTTTGCTTACGACCTAGTCGAAGGTGATGTGGTGTTCGACCGCTTAGGCCAACCCGCAACCATCAAGCTAATCCAGCAATACAGAGCACAGAGCTGCTACGAGGTCCAGCTTATTGATGGACTGACCGTGGCAGGCGACGAACACCTCACACTGCCGCTGGAAAACAATAAATACCGCAGACGTGCCAATGAGTACAAGGGCAAGCTAAAGTTCAGGCGACCCCTTAGCCTCACACCCATCTCAAAAATAGCCACAATGCCCTTAACAAAGGACAGAGGCCGGTTTGAATATTCCATTCCGACCGCTGGCTTACTACAACTCCCCCACAAAGACCTACCTGTACCACCGTTTGTGTTTGGATATTGGTTTTTTAACCACCACAAAGACGGAAAAATTAGTACATTTGCCGATGTTGAGGCCAATGTCAAAGAAAAATTCAAAGACGCAGGCTATCAGATGATTGAAAAGTGGCACTTACGCAACGGACGCACCACTTTCTTGGTAAACCCGTCCATTAAAACCCACCTACTACCCAATATACCAACCAACATACCCAACAACTACCTACTATCGTCCGCGGAACAGCGGTTGGAGCTCTTAAGTGGTATTATGCACTCAAAAAGAAGTCTATATAACCAAAAGTTAGATAGATTTAGACTAACAACCAAAAATAAACTACTAATGAAGCAGGTGCAGTACCTTGCTGAGTCCCTTGGGTGCAGAACCAGCCTTAATTACCGCGAAGACTACAGGGAATACACCCTCTTAATTAAAACCAAGCTAAAATTACTTGGTTCCCAGACACCAAAGCCCATCAAGGTACGCCAAGCGGCGCGCCTTATCACTGACGTCTATGAGATTGAGCCGCAAGGCTGTGTACATATCGAGACAGACGGACCAGACGGCTCATTTCTCGTAGGAGAAGGATTTATAGCATGTCATTAACAACAAAACAAACCGCCGAGCTCACTAAGTTTGCAGCAGCAAGGCAGCATTGGCCCGCGCCAGAGCTCGATGCTGCCCTATGGCGTATCAAGTGGTCATTGCAGGCATTACCACACCAAAAAGAACCAGAGGATGGAGAGTATGATACGTTTCTTATGCTTGCGGGCCGGGGGTCTGGCAAGACGCACACTGCGTCTCATTGGATTGGCATTCGTGCTTGGGTATACGACAACACCCGCTGGCTCGTCACTGCCCCAACCTCCAATGATATACGTGCAACTTGTTTTGAGGGAGACTCCGGACTTATCAATATCATCCCCTCTTCACTTATACGGGATTACAACAAGTCCCTCTTCGAGATTACCCTTATTAACGGATCCATCATCCAGGGGATTCCAGCCTCAGAGCCAGAACGTTACCGCGGTAAGCAATTCCATGGAGCCTGGTTCGACGAGCTGTGTGCATTTGATTACCTCGACGAAGCCTACGACGGCGTACAGTTTACCCTCCGTCTTAAGGACCCAAGGCTGGCCCGAGTGCAGCAGATTATTACCACCACCCCAAAGCCAAGGGAAACAATTGTAGACCTAGCTGAAGGAAAAATCGGTGGCGACGTGTACATGGTTAACGCCTCATCTTATGACAACCGAGACAACTTATCAGCAACCTTCTTCAAACAGCTTGAGACCTATGACGGCACCGATATGGGCAGGCAAGAGATCTACGGAGAAATCCTGGATCCCGAATCAACCGGTATCATCAAGCGTAAGCATTTTAAAATGTGGTCCGCCGATAAGCCAACACCCACACTCGAGTATGTCCTTGCGTCGTATGACCCCGCGACATCTGAAAAAACAATCAACGACCCAACAGCTTGTGAAGTGTGGGGAGTATTCCAAGAACTAGACGGTGGAATGTGTACCATCCTTCTTGACGCTTGGGATGAGCACCTGTCCTACCCAGAGTTACGACGCAAAGTTATCAATGACTTCAAAGAGGTAGTGTACGGCGCTGACAATGAGTTTGGTAAGGGCCGTAAGGCAGACCTCATCCTCATGGAGGACAAGTCTGCGGGTATCTCACTGATTCAAGAGCTTAGGGGATCTGGAATACCAGTACAGGGATATAACCCCGGTAGAGCGGATAAGATTCAACGACTGAACATTGTAGCCCCGCTAGTAGCTAAAGGAAAGGCCTACATTCCAGAAGACCCAGTCAAAAAGGGTGAATTTGCAGAATGGGCTAAGCGTTTCATACGCCAAGTGTGTTCATTTCCTGAAGCACAAGGGCATGATGACTATGTAGACGCATTATCACAGGCATTACGTATTTTGCGAGATCAGGGCTGGTTACAGTTAGATCCACTGCCAGTGCGTGATTATGACTACTCAGATGACATAGCAAGAAAGAAATATGCCAACCCGTACGCGCAGTAGGGCGGTTTACACACATTTAGCGTATTAGTTAAATTAAGGGCATACTCTTGCCCACCAAATTCTTAATTGCTGATGTTTCAGCAAAAACTAAAAATAATCTATGGCAAATCCACAAATCCCGATTCAAACTGGCGGCAATCTGCCCGGTCTTGACCGTGAAGAAGATATACAAGAAGCAACTCAGCAAGAAGCTGACATGCAGGCATACGAAGAAGAACTAGGCTTAGAACCCTCTGAAGTAGAAGAAGAAGTCATTGAATTAGACGACGGTTCCGTGGTAGTAAACTATATTGAAAAAAGCAGTCCACTTAAAAACCCAGAATTTTATGCTAACTTAGCAGAAGAGTTCGATGAGGGTGAGTTGGATAGTTTAGCCACAGAATACCTGGACTACATTGATGTCGACAAAGAAGCGCGTTCACAACGCGATAAACAGTACGAAGAAGGTCTGCGCCGCACTGGCTTGGGTAAAGACGCTCCTGGTGGCGCTACTTTTGATGGAGCTTCTAAAGTTGTCCACCCCGTTATGGCAGAAGCCTGTGTCGACTTTGCAGCCTCGTCTGCCAAAGAGTTACTCCCATCAGACGGAATTGTTAAATCCAATATCCGAGGTGAAGACGGAAAACAAAAACAAGAAGTAGCAGATCGCAAGGTTAACTTCCTTAACTGGCAGCTGTCAGAACAAATCGCTGAGTACCGCGATGAGATGGAGCAGTTGCTTACTCAGCTACCATTAGGTGGCTCACAGTTTCTTAAGTGGCGTTTTGACGAGGAACAAAAGCGTCCTACTTGTGAATGGGTACCGATTGATAATATCATTCTACCCTATTCAACAACCAACTTCTATACATCACAGCGTGTAACAGAGCAACAAGACATTACTGAAGATACATATCAACAACGTGTTGATTCTGGTATCTATCGTGACTTGGATAACTTTGATTATACTTCTGATGCACCATTAACAGACCAGACTCAATCTGAAAAGGCCAACAACAAGATTGAAGGTAAGTCTGAGCCATCTAAAAACATTGATGGTATGCGTCGTGTTTATGAGATCACTTGCTTCATGCGTCTTGATGATGATCCTGAAACAGACGGCAAGCGTGCACCATACATTTTAACTATTGACGAGTCAAGCAGCAAAGTCTTGGCTCTACGTCGCAACTGGGAATGCAACGATGAAAAACTTGAAAAACTTAATTGGTTTGTTGAGTTCAAATTCATTCCTTGGCGCGGTGCTTATGCTATTGGCCTCCCCCATCTTATTGGTGGCCTCTCTGCTGCTCTTACTGGCGCTTTACGTGCTCTGTTGGACGCTGCTCATATCAACAACAGTCAGACGTTGCTTAAGCTCAAAACTGGACGAGTTAGTGGACAATCTGACAGGATTGAACCAACCCAAGTAGTTGAAGTAGAAGCTGGCCCTGGTGTTGAAGACATTCGCAAGATTGCAATGGCCATGCCATTCAATCCTCCTTCCTCAGTACTATACGACCTTCTAGGCTGGTTAACTGCAGCCGCTAAAGGTGTTGTTACTACATCTGAAGAGAAGATTGCTGACGCTAACAGCAACATGCCAGTAGGCACCACCCAGGCTCTGATTGAGCAAGGTGCTAAGGTTTACTCATCTATTCATGCTAGACTGCACCGCAGTCAGGCAATGTCCCTAAAGATTATCTCACGCCTGAACCATTGGTACTTGCAAGAGATGGACAACCAGTCCGGTGAAGAAATTGAAGTACGTGATTTTGCGTACAACAATGATGTTCGCCCTGTATCAGATCCTAACATATTCTCTGAAACACAACGCTTAGCACAAAACCAAGCGTTAATTCAGATGGCAACCTCTGCCCCTCCGGGCATGTTTGACCTTCGTGCTGTATACAAGCGCGTTCTCAAACAACTTAAAGTTCCTGAGCTAGATGAAGTGTTGCCAAACCCATTAGGCGCCAACGAATCCAATCCAGCATTAGAGAATGTCTCTATGACGATGGGACGACCCGCTGCCGCCTATCCCGACCAGGATCATATTGCGCACATTAAGATTCACTTAGAGTATGCACAAAATCCAGCCTACGGTGGTAACCCAGTCATAGGACCATCATTTGCACCACACGCACTTGAACATATCAAGCAGCATTTAACATTGCACTATCTGCAATCTATGCGCTCTTATGTTGCCAAGGCATCCGGTGGTAAGGATGTACTACAATTACACCAAGAAAAACCACTGGACCAACATGCCCAGCAGGCTCTTGCACTAGCGTCACAGTTAGTAGACCAAGACTCCAAGCAATCTATGGGCCCTTATGTGCAACAAATCCAAGCACTGGCCCAAAAAGTACAACAAGGCAAAGAGGCTTCGCAACAGTCAGCAGCTATGGCAGATCCAACCGCCGCAGCAATTGTCAAGACTCAGATGGCAGAGACCCAGCGCAAGACGCAAGAAGCCCAGCTCAAAATGCAGGGCGAAATGCAGCGTTCACAACAGGACTACCAAATCAAGGTGGCCCAGTTGCAGCAGCAAGTTGCCGAATTGCAAGCCAAGTACTCTACACAGACCAACATCGACAACCAACGCAACGCTACCGATATTGCTATGGCAAATATCAACAACGCAGCAAAAGAGCGTGTGGCCATGATCAATGCAGGAGCTCAGTTAGACCAGCAACAAGCACAGTTAGAGCATGAACAGAATCTATCTGCAATGGACGCCATCCAGGCATCAGACGCAGACATTCGCCAGCATGGCTTAGCAATCCAGCAACAAGCCTTCCAGGCTCAAGCCGATCAGGTATCACAACAAGCTGCCCACCAAAAAGAAGCAGCCCTGGCTCAACAGCAACATGAGCAACAAATGATGCAACAGGGTGCGCAAGCCCAAGACCAGGCACTACAGACTGGTTTAGACCACGCGTCTACCCTAGAGCAAAACGATCAAACGCACCAACAAGCGTTAGAGCAACAAGCAGCAGCACCAACCCCAACACCTACTACAGGAGCATAACATGGCCGACCAAAAAGGCTTTCGTCAAACATACCAAGAAACTGGTAAATCATCTTCAGGCGGTGGCCCAGAAGATAAGACATTAGACAAAGGCGCATCAGGTTCCAAGCGCGCTAATAATGCAGTTTTGAACCAAAACAAGATGGCTAAGTCTAGCAAAGTTGGACCAGACAAGAATCTTAAAGATATTAAAGGCGGCAACTTTTATTAATAATTGGGGCGGATTTATTCCGTTCTACGTATTAGTAAAATTATGAAAGACATTATTAGTGAGATCATCGGTCGTGTAAAGACTGAGATAAAAGATCAAGCGGAAGCTGTCACCGCGGGAGTAAACATCAATTCTTTTGATGATTACAAACAAAGTATAGGCACTATCCAAGGACTGCAATTAGCCTTAGATATTGTCAATGAAATTTTGACAGAGGATGACGAAGATAACTCGTAAGAGTTTAGAAAGGTTGCCGTAATGGCGATTGATTTATATAGTAAAGACGAGCCGGATTTACGTTCAGAGCAGGAATGCTTTCCAGACGTAGACCCAGGTGTAGAGATTCTTGGTGATCGAGTACTTGTGCAGTTGCGCAGGGAAAAGACAACAAGTAAAGGCGGAATCATCCTAGTGGATGAGACCAAACAAACGTTAAGATTTAACGAGACAGTAGCTAAAGTAATCAATATTGGTCCCCTGGCGTATAAAAGCCCAGATGACCTAACTCCTTGGCCAGAAGGCCCTTGGTGTAATGTTGGAGACTTAGTTCGTACTATCAAGTACGGCGGCGACCGATTCGTAGTGCAACCAGACGATGATGGCGCTCCGGTGGTGTTTATTACACTGCAGGCGCGTGAAGTAATCTCTAGGATCAAGTCATTCGAGGCAGCACAAAAAATGAAATCGTTTGTAGATTAACTTTTGTAGAAAAGAAAGTATATATGGCAGATAAAGACGTTCCTATTAAGGAACAAGCAGACGGCTCAGTTTTGGCCAAGGTTGAAGTCCCAGAGGGCTTTGACGAAGAAGAAGGCGTAGAAGTAGAGCTACACGAAGGCGGCAAAGTAGAAGCAAGTGATGATTCTGAAGAAGAACAAGCTGGCGATGACGAAGCGGCTGACGATGGTGAAACAGAAGACGAACGTGAGAAGATTCGTGAAGCTAGACGTGAAGAACGTAAGCTAAAAAAGGAACTTCAAAAGCAACGTGAGGCCTCAGCAAAACACAAGATCAGCGCATTAGAGCGCCGTAATGAAGACCTAGCAAGACGTTTAGCAGCAGTAGAAAATACTGCAGCATCTTATCAGTTTGCACAGATTGACAAGTCTTTAGAAGACGAAGCAACCCGTGTAGAGTACGCTAAGATGAAGATGGTCCAAGCAGCCCAAGCTGGTGATGTAAATGCCCAGATGGAATACTTGGAGCAACTTACAGATGCTAAGCAACGCTTGCAACAAGTTCAGCATTACAAAAAAGAACAACTCGACGCTGCAAAGAGTCCAAAACAGAATGTTCCTAATCCGACAACAACTGAAGTGCAACAAAATGCAACTAAGTGGTTAAAGAAGAACTCCTGGTTTGACCCACAAGCTAGAGATACAGATAGTAGAATTGCCAAAGTAGTTGACCAAGAACTCGCTGCCGATGGTTGGGATCCAAGTGATTCTGAGTATTGGGAAGAGTTAGACAGTCGTTTATCAAGTCGTTTACCACACCGCTATACAGCTAAAGGTGGTAGCAGCCGGCGTGCAAACCCAACAGCTTCTAGCAGGGTTTCAAACGCAGGTGCATCAAAGCCAGGAACTATCACTTTGAGTAAAGCTCGAGTAGATGCAATTAAAGATGCTGGCGCATGGGACGATACAGATAAACGAAACAAAATGATCCGTGCTTATGCACAGTATGATCGTGAAAATAAAGGTTAATTAAAATGGCAAATACAAGAATTAAACGCGATGTCGAGGACCGTTTGGCCGATCGTGTACAAGAAACTAAAGAGCGGATCGCATCAGAAGATCCTGCAAACCAAAGTAAGCGCGAACGTGCAGAAGCGTTCAGAGATAAATGGCAAAATAGCGCATTGCCAGACTTGCCAGCGGGGATTATCCCTGGCTTTCATTTGTGCTGGTTATCTACCACAAATAATTATGACAGTATCGACAAACGCGTAGCATTGGGTTATGAACCAGTTAAAGCCTCCGATTTAGGAAAAGGCTTTGAAGGACTAGGTAAAATGAGCTCGGGCAAGTTTGAAGGCTGTGTTAGCTGTAACGAAATGGTTCTCTTCAAACTTCCAGAAGAAATCTATCAAGAAGTGATGCGCATGATGCACCTAGAGGATCCGCTAGATCATCAACGCAACATTACATCAAGTGTACGTCAAAGTGCACAAGAAGGTAAGGGCGGACGCTCAATTCTTGACGGTGGACATTTGGAAATGGAAAAAGAGGCCGCAAAGGCGAATAGTAATATCCGCTTCGATTAACATTCTTCAAAAATTCAAAAGGAATAATAATACATGTCTACGACATATCTTCCCTTTGGTCTGAAGCCTGCCTACCACCCAAGTGGTCTGGATCGTGCAACTCAGTTTGTTGGTACAAACAGCTTCCAAGCTGCTACTGACAATACTTACACTGCACCTTACGGTCTCACAACTGGTCAGTCTTTCTACCAATATCAACCAGTAGCAATCAACACCTCTGGAGCTTTGATTCCAGCACCAACATTAGCCGCAACTGGCCGTATGTTTGGCGTATTTGATGGTGTTGAGTTTACCGATTCACAAGGCCGTCGTTCAGTAGCTAAATGGGCTTCTAAGACTACTCTTGATGCTTCTACACAAATCATTTTCTGGATCTTCAGTGACCCACAATTGGTTTACGAAGCTCAAGTTAATGGTTCAGTAGCAACTACAGCTATCGGCAAAGAGTACGATTTTGACGCAACAAACACACCTTTAGTAGGCACATCTATCGGCAACGGTGGAGCTGGCTTCTCTAATACAGCTTTGGCTGCTTCACCAGTTGCTACTGGTGCGCAAGGTCAAGTTAAGGTTGTTGGCTTGGGTCGTGAAGTAGCATTCCCATCAGGCAATACAAACGCCTGGGCAGATGCCTACACAATCGTGCAAGTTCAAATCGCTAACAGCCAGTTGGTCGCTCCGTCGATCTCGGTAACTTACGCTTAATATAACGAAAGAAAGGTAATAAGCAATGGCAACTCCAATGCGTAGTACGGACTTTCGTGCGGTAGTCGAACCGATTATCAACGAAGTCTTTGACGGTGTTTACGAACAACGTGCCGACGAGTGGAAAGGATTTGTTGAACAGATCCAAGGTATTCCACGTAACTATCACGAAGAAGTAATGCTCTTCGGTATGAATGCTGCACCTGCCATGCCTGACGGTACTCCTGTTAGCTATGACCAAGGTGGTACATTGTACATCACCCGTTTCATCTACCAAATCTATGGCTTGGCTTATGCCTTGACCAAAGTTTTGATGGAAGACGGCGATCACATCCGTATCGGTTCTACTTTCGCTAAACACTTGGCTCAGTCTATGATTGAAACCAAGGAAACATTGTGCGCTAACTTGTTGAACTTCGCGTTCACAACTGGCTACACTGGCGGCGACGGCGTGACTTTAATCAATACAGCTCACCCTGTAGCTAACGGTTTGACATACAGCAACAAGCTATCAACGCCTGCTTCATTGTCACAAACTTCTGTTGAGCAGATGCTCATCCAGATCCGTGGCGCTATCGACAACAACGGTAAACGTATTCGTCTGAAGGCAGAACAATTAGTTGTTCCTCCTGCACTCGAGTTCCAGGCTGAGGTTATCCTCAAATCTGTTCTCCGTTCC
>Ga0208497_1000904_pt1 | contig 12057 bp, 21 predicted proteins | sample CryBogCBE25Aug07_FD_184555 | JGI IMG/M metagenome (GOLD analysis project Ga0208497, IMG submission 184555) | Freshwater microbial communities from Crystal Bog, Wisconsin, USA - CBE25Aug07 (SPAdes) | ecosystem: Environmental > Aquatic > Freshwater > Lake | place: Crystal Bog, Wisconsin, USA...
ATATGTAACTCCTTCACAGCGTTATGAGATGGAAAAAGAACGTCAAGAGCAAAAAGAGCAAGCTCAAAACGAGGCGGCCTACAATGAAGCCAGTCAAAGTATGGGCAAGAAAAAAGGCGGAAAAATTAAACATTATCCAAGCGCAGTAGCTGCTTTAAAGGCTGCCGAAAAACGTGGGGATAAAGAGTTTAAAGTTAAATTTTTAAACAAAAAAGAATCCAAAACAATGGCCTCTAAGCGTGGCGATGGAATTGCTATGCGTGGACACACCAAAGGCAGATACCTATAATGGACTCGACGATATGGAATGCGGTTCTCTCCTTACTTGTCGCTTTGTTAGGCTGGGTGTTGAGAGAGAAATCAGCAGAATTGCAACGCGTAACTATTTTGCTAAACAAGACTCGGGAAGAGATTGGCAAAGAGTATGTGAGCAGAGCAGAAGTCCATGCCGATATAAACAGAGTTCTGGACCGGTTGGATCGTCTGGAAAGCAAGATTGATAGATTGATGGAGAGCGCACATGCCGTCAGTTAGCAAAAAGCAGCACAATTTCATGGAAGCGGTGGCTCACAGTCCAGCGTTCTCCAAGAAAGTAGGGGTCCCTCAAAATGTGGGGCAGGAGTTCAGTAAAGCGGACAAAGGCCGCACATTTAAACAAGGTGGAGATATGGAAAAGAAACACGAAATGCATCATCATCATATGAAGATGGCTCATCATCACTTGAAAGAAGCGATGAAACACGGTGGTACAGCACACCACAAAGCTTATGCCAAAGGCGGCGAAGTGACTGGTATGCACGGTACTGAAGAAAAACGCGGCATGACCACAGCCAAAATGGGCAAGGTTACAGCTGGTGGTATTAAAAAGCACGGCGAGCACTCAGTTCAAGAGCGCGGTCATACAAAGGCTATGATGCCTAAGATGGCTGGTTCTACAACTGGTATGAAGCGCGGCGGAGCTGCTAAACATCATCACAAAAAGTGAGGCGTACCATGCACAGCAAACATCACGAGCACCACAAGCACGTTCACCCAGCTGGCCATGAGTATCCTCATGAGCACAAGCACCATGTTCACCACATGAAAGAACATGAAGAAGGTGGTCACGTTCATCACCATCATTACTACAAAGAGCATGCTGCTGGCCACAAGCTGCACCATGAGGTTGTAGAGCACATGCACAAGCACCAAAAACACGCCGGTTAAGGAGTTAATCATGCCAATGATGCCAAGAATGCGTAATGCGATGGCTGCACCTACAGTTGCAGCTCCTATGGCTGGACGTATGCCTGTTAATCCAATGTTAGCAGCGCGTCGTCCCGGTGGTATGAAAAAAGGTGGAATGACTCACCGCGCACATGAGCGTGCTGACGGTTGCTGCGAGCGCGGCCACACCAAAGGCACTATCGTGGCCTGTAAAGGCGGGATGTACAAATGATGGCCAGTAGGGGTATGGGTGACATTAACCCGTCAAAAATGCCTGGTAAAAAGGTAATACATCGCAAGGATAAACCAAACGATGTAGATGTGTATGCTAAAGGGGGCAAGGTGTGGGAAACACCAAACCCCAAGAAAAAACACAAGCACCTGAGTCCAGCTAAGAAAGCGGCAGCGAAAGCTTCTGCCAAAAAGGCTGGACGCCCATACCCAAACTTGATTGACAATATGAAGGTAATGAAATGAAACACCACTTTATCAATTTCTTGAGCGACGCTGGCCACTCTGTTTCCGGTTATGAGCACAAGCTTTTAGAAAAGTTTGCTGCGTTTGTTGAGTCTTTTGAGGCCAAACAAAATGAACCTGCACCTGTTGTTGAGGCTCCTGCACCTGCTGAGCCTGTTGCTGTTGTTGCGGATACTGCTCCAGCTCCCGCGCAAGTAGTGGAGTCTGCGCCTGCTGTTGAAGCTCCTGCTGGTAATATTACCAACACAGAAACTCCTGCTGCATAATGGCTAATACATCCGGCGTTGCATCGTTCAATTTACAGCTTCCCGAGTTAGTCGAGGAGGCTTTTGAGCGTTGCGGTGGAGAATCTCGTTCCGGATATGATGTTAGGACGGCCCGTCGGTCATTGAATTTACTCTTTGCCGATTGGGCCAACCGTGGCATCAACATGTGGACGTTTGAGCAAGACGCCATTACATTGGTTCCTGGACAGCCCACATACGCTTTGCCTGACGATACAGTTGATTTGCTTGAGCATGTCATTAGAACTCAGCAAAATGTGGCCAACAACCAGGCCGATTTGACGATTACACGCATTAGTGTTTCTACTTATGCGACGATTCCTAATAAACTTATTCAAGGACGCCCTATCCAAGTATGGATTCAGCGTCTTTCAGCCAATGATCAAGTCACTGCTGCCACTGTATATTCCGCTGTTGGCACAACGGACACCTCGATTGCCGTTAGTACCCTCAATGGATTACCAAATGCTGGTTTTATTAAGCTCGATTCCGAGCTGATTGGGTTCAACGAACTCCAGCCAGCCGCTAATGGCAGCCCTGCTTACCTCTTGAACTGCACTCGCGGGCAAGGAAACACCACAGCTGCTACGCACAACGCTGGTATTGCGGTCATTTTGTCGCAAAAGAACAGTATTACCGTGTGGCCAACCCCTGATTCATCGCAGGTTTACCAGTTTGTGTACTGGAGAATGCGCCGAGTACAAGATATGGGTGGCGGTACCAACATTGCTGACGTGCCATTTAGATTTGTTCCATGCTTGGTGGCTGGACTGTCCTATTACATGGCGTTAAAAGTACCAAATGCGCTGGAAAGATTACCAATTTTGAAGTCTCAATACGATGAGGCCTGGGAATTGGCGGCTGGTGAAGATCACGAGAAGGCTGCGGTGCGTTTTGTGCCACGCAGGATGTACATAGGCGGGAGTTACTGATCATGGGCAACAGGTTTGCCTCTGGTAAGAATGCGATTGCGGAGTGTGATCGTTGCGGGTTCCAATATAAGTTGACGGTTTTAAGAAAAGAGATCATTAAAACCAAGAATTACAACATATTGGTATGCCCCTCTTGCTGGGACCCAGATCAGCCTCAGTTGCAATTGGGCATGTACCCTGTAGATGACCCACAAGGACTGCGAGATCCGCGCCCTGACACCACCTATTACGCTTCTGGCGTGACTGCTGATGGAAGTATTGGTGGCGGTAGTAGAGTTTTTCAGTGGGGTTGGAATCCAGTTGGCGGAGCCAGTAGTTTTGATGCAGTTTTGACGCAAAACTATTTGATTCCAAACGTACAAGTGGGTACAGTTACAATAGTTACAACGTAGGAGCTAAAAATGGCTAAACATGACGATATTCAAGAAGACAAGAAGCTGATCAAGAAGGCTTTTGGTATGCACGATAAACAAGAGCATCCCGGCAAGCACACCGACTTGAGCAAACTCAAGAAGGGTGGCAAAATCCACAAAATGGCCAAAGGTGGCGTCACTGGTAAAGCCATGAGAGCTGTTGGCCGCAACTTGGCTCGCGCTCACAACCAAAAACCTGGGAGCAAATGATGGTTACTCAAGTTAAACCAACAACCAAAAACAGCCCCGCCATTCATAAGCCTACAAAGGTGTTTAATGGTTCTGCTGAAGAGTATGCTCGTCCACATACCATGAAGGATAAGCCCGTTCATCTTGAGGATGCAGGCACTGAGCCAAGCTTCAACAAGAAGAAAAACTGGGTTCCACTCAAAGGTGTAAGTATTACCATGAATGAAGAAGTCAAAGAGACTGGCATCAAGATTCGCGGTACTGGAGCAGCTACTAAAGGTGTGATGGCCAGAGGACCAATGGCGTGAATTACACTCAGCTTTCTCAATCAATTCAGGACTATACACAGAACTATGAAACCACTTTCGTAGAGTATATTCCCACGTTCATTGAGCAAGCTGAACAACGTATTTACAATTCCATCCAGTTCCCATCCATTCGCAAGAATGTGACTGGACCACTGACGCAACATAACCAATATTTGTCTTTGCCGCCTGACTTTTTGGCGGTTTATTCTTTGGCTGTTTATCAAGTCACCACGACCACTGCTACAGGAACGTCTGGTACTTATACCATCACGATTGGCTCAAACACCAATGTGGCTATTGGTCAGATCGTGACCGGGACAAACATTCCAAATGGCGCTACGGTTACAAACGTCAATGGCCTGGTCATTACTTTGAATTTAGCTTTGACTGGCACTGTTTCTGGGAATGTTACTTTCCAGGGCAGCTATCTGTATTTGCTTAACAAAGACGTTAACTTTATTCGTGAGACATATGGAAATCCAGTTTCTTACGGACTGCCGCAATATTATGCTTTGTTTGGACCGACTGTAACTGGTGGAACTATTACCACTGATTTGACTGTAATTCTTGGGCCAACTCCAGACACAAATTACATGTCTGAATTGCACTATTACTATTATCCTCAGTCAATCACAACAAGCGCAGATGGCACATCTTGGCTGGGTGATAACTTTGATTCTGTGCTGTTATACGGATCTCTTGTTGAGGCTTACACTTTCATGAAGGGTGAAGCTGACATGGTGACTTTATACACCCAGAGATATGCAGATGCATTGACATTGGCTAAACGTCTTGGCGATGGCATGGAACGTCGTGATGCCTACAGATCAGGACAAACAAGGGTTAATGTGCCATGAGCATAGTCCAGACCGTAACCACCAGTTTCAAAGTGCAGCTTGCTCAAGGGCTGCACAACTTTGGGCCGACCAGCCCAAACACTTTTTATATTGCGCTGTTTACATCTTCAGCCACAATCAATGCGTCAACAACGCAGTATTCAAACGCTCTGGTTGGAGAAGTAACAGGCGGGGGGTACACACAAGGTGGTCAACAACTTACCATCACGACAACTCCAACGTCTGGGGCCACAGGCGGCACGGTTGCATATTGGTCGTTTCAGAATATAGTGTGGAGTCCGGCTTCATTTACAGCTCGTGGTGCTCTGATTTACAATGCAAGTCAGAACAATGCATCAGTAGCAATTTTGGATTTTGGTTCAGACAAAGTCTGCAACTCATCATTCACGATTCAGTTTCCAGCAGTTACTAACACAAACGCAATTTTGAGGATCGCATAATGCTCGTTACAACTACCAAAGGCGAAATGGATGACTCCCTTCTTGAGAAAAAAGAAGGCGTAGTTGACGATGAAAATGAGTACACAACATGGGTTGAATACTGGTTGGATGGCGAGCTCGTGCACCGTTCAGCGCATGTAACTTTAAAGAAATCACCTTTCATGGATTTAATCGCCGCATCAATGGCATAAGGAGCTTAAATTGGCTAACACTCAATCAATGTGCACTTCTTTCTTAGGCGAACTGTTGAGCGCTACGCACAACTTTAGTTCTTCTAACCCCGCCCATACAGCAAATACTGCCGATACATTTAAGGCGGCTTTGTATGTGACAACCGCTACGATCAATGCGGCTACAACAGCATACTCTGCAACCAACGAAGTATCGGGTACAGGCTATACGGCAGGCGGTATTGCGGTAACAAACGCAACCAACCCAACATCTACAAACAGCTCATCTACGGCTGGAGTTGGCTACTGGACGCCTTCAGCCAACTTGGTTTACTCCACAGTGACTCTAACCACTGCTTTTGATACTGTTTTGATCTATAACTCAACACAGAGCAATAAGGCAGTTTCAGTTCATACGTTTGGTTCACAGACCATCACGGCTGGTACATTTACGTTGACAATGCCTTCCAACACAACGACAACTGCTTTATTGCGTTTGTCTACAACTTGATAGGTGACTTATGTCATTTGGGTGGGGCAGTGGCCCTTGGGGTAACGGCACTTGGGGTTATGGTGGTCTTCCACTAACAGGTGACGCTGCTTCTGGTGCGGTAGGTACTGCATCCCCAAATATCACAATTGCATTATCAGGAGTTGGTGCTTCTGGTAATGTAGGATCAGTTACTGAGGCGGATACTGAGAGTTTAAGTGGCGTTAATGCCGCAGGTAACACAGGAACGGTTTCGTCCAATATCACAGTCAGTTTGACAGGGGTTGGGGCAACTGGGGCAGTAGGTTCTCAAACAGTCAATATCACAATCGCCCTATCTGGTGTAGGAGCAAGTGGTAGCGTAGGATCGGTTCTTGTCAGCAACACTACGGCGTTGTCTGGAGTTCTGGCAAGCGGGTTTGTAGGCACAGTTACAGGCGCTAAATCGGTCAGCATTTCTGGTGTTCAGGGTTCTGGTGCAGTTGGTCAGATGGTGGCCAACAATACCGATGGAGATATTGGTAACGTAGCGATTGGAGCGCCGGGTTCTGTTGGTGCAAGCCTCACGATTGCCATCTCGGGTGTTGGTGCTTCTGGTGCGGTTGGATCGGTTACGGCAAACCCAAGTCAGGCTTTGTCTGGCAATAATGCCACTGGAGCTGTAGGAGCTTTGTCGGTTCCTCTGGGGTCAGCAACTGCGAAGGGTAATGTCGGTACAGTTGGTGCTAATGTCACGATTGCTTTGACAGGTGTTGGGGCAACAGGGGTAGCCGGAACGGTGACGATGGGGGCTAGAACGGCTCAGTTGGTTGGGGTTACAGCATCAGGACAAGTCGGTAATGTAATTGCAGTATATTGGAGTTTAATTGATGACAGCCAGACTCCTTCATGGCAGAATGTGGGGGACGCTCAAACCCCTGACTGGTCTACAATTGATGACAGTGAGACGGCAAATTGGACGGTGATTTCAACAGGATAAAATTATGTCGATTAACAACACAACTCTTTTAGGTCTTGCCCAACCAGTCACAGGACAAGAATCAGGTGTCTGGGGTGACGATGTAAACAATGGCTTAACAGAGCTTGTTGAGATTGCCATTGCGGGCGTGAACAACATCACGCAGGACTCAGACATCACGCTTGCCGTCAGTAACGGAAGCAATAGCTCAAGTTTCACTTCAACTGCAACAAATTCTACAGTTGCTCAGTATTATGTCCTGAACTGTTCGGGCTCCAGAACGGCTGCAAGGAACATCATTGTTCCAACCACCAGCAAAACATATGTAATCACTAACGCCACCACAGGCGGATACGCCATCACGATCAAAAAATCTGGCGGTACGGGAGTGGGTATTGTTAGTGGTGAAACAGCGATTGTGTTCTACAACACGATTTCTGGTGATGTGGCTAAAGTCAGCTCTTTGAATACGTTCGGTGCGATCACTGCGACTTCGATTACAAATTCAGGTTTAACTTCAGGCCGTGTGGTGTACAGCACTACAGGCGGTTTGGAAACAGACTCAGCCAACTTTACGTTCAACGGCACAACCGCCACAATTAACACACTGAATCTGACAAATGCTTTGGGTACTTCTTATGGTGGTACGGGTGTGACTACATCTACGGGTACAGGTAGCGTGGTGTTGAACACATCTCCTACTTTGGTGACTCCTGTATTGGGAACACCTACGTCTGGTACGTTGACCAATTGCACAGGATTGCCCAATAGTGGTCTTGTGAATAGCACAATAACCATTGGTGGAACATCTGTTGCGTTAGGTGGTTCTACATCTGCAATTACCAATGACATCACCATTCATGGGTTGACTGTTGGACAAGGTGCAGGTTCTGTATCTACTAATACTGCGGTGGGAGCAAGTGCATTATCCAGTAATACTTCTGGAGGCTATTCCAACGCATTTGGGCAAAATGCTCTTAGATCACAAACAACACCAAATGGAAACAATGCTTTTGGTAATAGTGCGTTATATACAAATACAACTGGTGGATACAATTCTGCTTTTGGTAATTCCACTTTGTATTCAAATAGTACTGGTTCAAATAATTCTGCTTTTGGGTCTGGTGCTTTAAATTCCAATACTACGGATAATAATTCAGCATTTGGTTATAGCTCTTTAATATCAAACACTTCAGGAACAAACAATGTTGGAATTGGAGCCTATGCACTTCAATCCAACACCACAGCATCTAACAATACAGCAGTAGGTTATCAATCTTTTTACAACAACACAACAGGTACAAGTAACGTAGGTGTTGGTTATGGTACTGGTGGCGCATTAGGTGGATCAACTGGAGCAATAAATAACATAACTGCAATTGGATATGCTGCTCTTGCAAAAACAACAGGTGACAGCAATACGGCTGTTGGTAGGTTGGCTAGTTATCAAAACACATCTGGCACTTACAATGTTTCAGTTGGTGATTCTGCTTTATTTTCCAACACCACAGCCTCTTACAACGTAGCAGTAGGATACCAAGCAGGGTATAGCAACACCACAGGAACTAGGTCAACATTTTTAGGTTCTTATGCTGGGTATTGGTCAACTGTTAATGACAATACTGGTATTGGATATAGTGCTTTAGGTGGTAATGGTGGTGGTGTAACAGGAACAAATAATACTGCTTTGGGTTCTCAAGCCATTCAAGCAATTACTTCAGGCGCTAACAACACAGCAGTAGGTTATCAAGCTGGCGCATCAATAACAACTCCCGGAGCCAATGTTTGTCTTGGTTCTTATGCTGGTTATCAAGGAGTTGGTTATGCAATAACAACTGGTGGAAGAAACATTTGTATAGGTTATCAACCAACTTTAGGTAGTTCGGGCGCAGATACAAATGAAATTGTAATAACAACTCGTGGTGATTCTGTTGCTGGTAAAGGCTCTACTACAGGATATATTGATGCTGGTGGTGGCGGTGTATATCAAGGCAATAATTCAAGCTCATGGTCTACAACTTCAGACCAAAGATTAAAGAAAAACATTGTTGACAATAATGTAGGTTTAGACAAAATTGTTCAAATTCAAATCAAAAACTTTGAATACAGACTGCCAGAAGAAGTTGATCCATCCCTAAAGCCTACAGATGCTATTAACATCAAGGGCGTTCAATTGGGTGTGATTGCTCAAGAACTTCAAACTATTCTTCCTGATTGCGTTAAAACAGAATCTACTGGTGTTCTTGGGTTGGATACTGGTAATATTATGTGGCACATGATTAACGCAATAAAAGAACTCAAAGCAGACAATGACTCAATGCGAGCTGCTCTCAAAACTGCTGGCGTGGCTGGCTTCTAACCTCCAAAAGGAAATATTATGGCAACAATCAATCAATGGACATGGACGATCACATCAATGCAACAATGGCCTAGTGGCACAAACGCTGGCTATGTTGTTAATGTCAACTGGGAGCTAACAGGTACAGATGGCACTCACACAGCTAGTATTGGTGGAAACACTCAATACCCAGTTACTGATGCCCAAGCAGGATTCACACCCTACGCACAATTAACTCAAGCCACGGTTATCGGTTGGGTGCAAGAGTCTTTAGGTGCTCAAGGTATTGCTAACTTTGAAGCAAACGTGCAAGGACAAATCAATAGTTTAGAAAACCCCCCAGTTTCCCCCACAACACAACCATTGCCTTGGAGCGCATAATGGACAAAGTAACTTTATCAACCACACTCGTGAATAACATCATGGCGTACTTGGGAACTAGACCTTTCCAAGAAGTATTCCAATTGATCCAAGAAGTTCAAAAAGAAGCTGCACCACAAGTCCAGCAACCAGCCGAGGCGCCAAATGGCAACTAAGTGGATACAGAAAGCCATCAACCCCAAGCACAAAGGCGCTCTTCACAAAGCGCTGGGCGTGCCTGAAGGGGAGAAAATCCCCGCCAAGAAAATGGCAAAGGCTGCCAAATCAACAAACCCTAAAGTGGCAAAGATGGCAAATCTGGCCAAGACTTTGGGCAAGCTGAAATAATGGACGGATCTTCGCCAGAAGTGGCAAATCCTTCAGAAGTAAGCCCTCTTACGCAAGGGCATTACTTCACCACTCCGCTTTATACATCGGATAAACCTGAGTTTTTAGAAGCCGCCAAACAAGTTACTGACGAACATCTTGAGTTCATCAGAAAGACTCAGAAGCTGGATGAGATTTATCCTGCTCACATGACGGCCAACATTTACACAGACCCGCGCATGGCAGCATTTTGTCAGTTTGTGGGCGAGCAATCCTGGTACATTTTGTATGGCCAAGGGTATGCAATGAAGAATTTAAGCACCAGCATTGAATCGGTTTGGTGCCAAGAACACTATAAGCACTCCTTGATGGAGCAACACACGCACAATGGCTTGATTCAAATCGTTGGTTTTTACTTCATTGACTGTCCAGAAGGCAGCTCAAACGTGATGTTTCATGACCCAAGACCCGGCAAAGTGCAAATTAGTTTGCCAGAAGACAATCCAAACTACATCACTCCTGCATCAAATGTGATAGGATTTGCGCCAAAACCCGGTCAATTTTTCTTTACAAACTCATGGCTCGCACACTCTTTCAGCAGACATGCGTCAGACAAACCGCTCCGATTCATACACTTCAATATGATGGTAGTGCCGACAGCTCCAATGTCGCCGCCAGCAGAAGTGGTTTGAAATATTCGATCCGGTTTAACAAGACGCGAGGAATGCCCGGTAGGGGTACGAAAGATCACGTCTGGCGAGTGTTTGAAGGCACAAAAGAATATCTGTTCAAGAACGTTCAGATCAATGTGCCATCATTCAGCGAGCAAGATGGTGAAGACTGGAACATTTGTTGTTTTGGCAAGATGAGAATTGACAGAGATACATCAACCGCAATCATTGAAAAGGTGTAGAAATTGATCCGTTCACCCTTGTCGCCCTTGCTTCTGGCGCTTTCAAGCTCTGCAAAGACGCTTGCGAGATGTACAAAGAAGGGCGCCAGATTGTTACTGACATTGCCCATGAAGTTGATGGAGTTGTCAAGGACGTTAAGGCAGTACAAAAGAAAGCCAAAGGTCTTCTTGGGTTCTTGAGCGCCGTATTCGGCAAGAAAGAGGAAGAGCAACCACAAGTTGCTCAACCCGCCAAGAAGGTCAAGAAAAAGAAGGAGCCTCCTCCAGAGTTTGATGAGAACCTCATTTACCAACAGGTCAGTGATGCTCTCATCAAGTTCTTCCAAGCGTATAACTCGCTGAAGAACTACGTCAAAGAACAGGAAGAATTTGCTCTCCATGCAAATAACGATGAAGGTCAAGAGGCTGCAATCAAGATAACGATTGCAAATTTGCAGATGGAGAAGTTGAATCAGGAGCTGAGTGATTACATGATATACCATGTGCCTAATGAATTGAAGGACTTGTATACTCGGGTCAATCAGCAAATTGGTCACATTGCCAATGTGCAGGCGCTTGCAAGACGGGAAGAAATGCTGAAGGAGCGTAGGGCAAAATGGCAACGGCGGCAAAAGGCAGATCTAATCAGGGGAAGAATGGTGGCTTCAGCAATTACAGTGCTGATGCTAATGTGGATATGGCTGATGATAATAAGTCTGACTCACTCGCCATCCTACTGATTATTCTTCTGTTGGTTATTTTGTTATTGTTGATTCCGTTGATTGCTTGGATGTATGTAGATGTTAGGCAGATGGAACTCAGGGTCAACAAGGCATTGACAAGGATTGAGGGAAAATGATTAAAAAATGGATTTTTGTATACATGATGAGGTTGTCATGCATACTTTTTTTGCTTTTGTGTACAGGTTGCCACGATTCTTATCGGTATATATGCCAAGACCCTGAGCATTTTAATGATGCCGTTTGCCAGCGTCCGAGGTGTGAGTTTGATCAAGATTGCCCAGACTATTTAGTAGCCCCTATTTTGGAGAAAAAGATTGAAGGAACTACTTCTAGCATTCCTCAACAGCCCCAAGGAACGCCTCAGTGCAGATGACATAGAGGTCCGAGTTCGGGCCTTTGTGATTATTGTGGTGACCTTGATTCTGTTCTTTATTGTGGTCACGCTGATTTATAGCGTGATGTTTGTGAGCCAGCCAATCAAGGCTATGGCTCCAATTGACCAGGCATTCACCAAAATGCTAAATGACATTGTTTTGCTTATTGTGGGCGGTATAGGTGGAATTATGACCAAAGGTATCAGCAATGAGGCCACCAACATGATGAACGCGGCAAAGGCCAATACAGCGGCTTATGTAGCCCCTCCACCACCGCCCCCTGCGCCTATTATCATGAC
>Ga0208497_1000905_pt1 | contig 12048 bp, 8 predicted proteins | sample CryBogCBE25Aug07_FD_184555 | JGI IMG/M metagenome (GOLD analysis project Ga0208497, IMG submission 184555) | Freshwater microbial communities from Crystal Bog, Wisconsin, USA - CBE25Aug07 (SPAdes) | ecosystem: Environmental > Aquatic > Freshwater > Lake | place: Crystal Bog, Wisconsin, USA...
CCCCCTTACCCCCTCCTTTTAAGTTTTTATAATTTCATATTAGTCATTTAGACCAATGAAGATTTAAATCCACACTTTCTAAATGTGTGGATTTAAATTTCATGGGCAATTCCCTTGAAGAATCAAAATCACACCAGCGGTTTTGATTCTTCAATGGTATAATTAATATGAAAGAAGTGGGTAAGAAAGTAGGTAAAGAAGGGTAAGGAGATGTTGTAAAAATTGCAAAGCGATTTTTAGAAGAACCATTGGTTCCCTCTAATGTGATTCACCTTGATTTCTCACAAATTCTTCCAAATCGCTATCATCGTCATTTTCCATTTGTAAAAACTCATCCAACATATAAAGGTTTTTGATGCGTTTTGCTTCTAAATAAGAAGAAATACTTAAATTCTTCGCCATTTTCGCTTTTTCAATAGCCTCTTTATACATTAAATAATGAACATCATTGCGTTTTTTTAATTTAACATCATCACTACTTTCTTCTAAATTATCAAATTGAATATCCAATTCTTGTATTTCATCCATTTCTTTATCTGTATCTGCATCAGCATCCACGATAGATTCAGTATTTATTGTTGGTTCTTCTATATTACTTGTGTTACTGGCGACAGAAGAATCATATTTTGGTTCTGTCGCGACGTCATCATCTAAAGACATGACAATATTTTCTGTCGATGGTATGGGTTCAGAAGCGTAGTTCTCTATATTAGTGACGGTGGTAGTAATAGGGGCGCTGACAGAAACCTGCGCTTCCATGGAAGAAGATTTTCCTAAATCTTTTTTAGCGTTCGGAAAAATACATTTATCAAAAATAACCAAAGGTTTCAAAACTTGCATCTGTTTCATTTCAATTTCGATATGAAAACTTTTCGATGAACACTTAATACCTTTAAATTCTAAAATACCATAAAATTCCATATCTTCTTTTAATTCATCTGAATCGATTTCTTCTTCGTCTTCATTAAAAATCTTCAAATTTGATTTCCCTAAAACACTGGGAATAGTTATACGTAAAATGTAATATTTACCGGATTTATATGGTTTCAATGGCGATGTCATAGAATTCTCTATATCGTGTAATTCCAAATCACTTTCAAACCAATCATTGCGTTTATTAAAAATAAATTGTTGACTAAAATTTTCTAAAGTTTCCATCCAACGGATGAAATTTTCACTATCCCTTGAAATCAAAATGTCACAAAACATTTTCTTTTGTGCCTTTATAAAAGTTGTTTTCAATGAACATTTAGGCGTTTGAATATACAACGGATTCTCTGCAATTAAATATTTCATAAAATGATTTCCACCTAAAATCAATGTGGGTGTAGTTAATTTTAATTTATCAAATGGAAAATTATCATTCGCTTCATATATCAAATTCATTATTGTTGTTGCTACGTCGAAACAATATTACTATAATTTTATTATTATTTTATTACGAGTGTCATTACGCAGAGGGGGAACCATCGGTTCCCTCTATCATCGTTTAATTTTTCTCTCTAAAATGCAAATATAAAATAACGATTAAGTGATGAAAAGTATTCGAAAAGCATGTTTAGATATGTTGGAAAATGAAGATATGAAAAGAAATATTAAGGAAATGATTCACCCGATTTCAAATATTATATATAAAGAATTTTATATATACATTTGGTTTATTTGTATTTATTTGGTGTTTCTATTATTTTTACTTTTAGCCAATCTGTCACTTTCCTTCTATTTTATTCATATTATTATGTCTAGACCATTTATGCGTATGGGTTGGAATGCTAATAATATAGGAATATCACAAACTATGAATTCGAATGAATAATATAATAATAAACTTGAAAGAAGGCAGACATGGACAGAAAAATATAATGTATAATATATAATAATGCAGAAGCAAAATAAAAGAACTCGCAGAAATTATTCCTCTAAAATGAAGAAAGGTGGTAATTGCGGATATAATGGTGCTGCTCCATATGCCGATGCAGTATTTGGTGATTCTTCTACACAACACGCTGCCACCGGAAACTTAATTGCTATGAATAACCCTTTTGCTATTTCTTCTGTGGCCAATAACGCTGCTCCCGTCACTGGTGGAAAAAAGAAGACCTATCGCAAGAAAGGTTCAATGAAAGGAATGTTTAAGAAAAGCATGAAAAATATAAAAAAACTCTTTTCTTGGAAGAAAAAATAAAGTTTTATCTTCAAAAAGTATACGAGGGAATGGTGCCACAGTCTGCTTTTATTGACAATACTTTGCTAACACGGGTCTAAAAGACCCACATTATAAAGTTTTACACGATAAAATATGATGTCATTTATATAGATGTTATCATATCATAAAAGATTTGAGAATTTGTCACTACCTGAATTTTATCAATCAAAAATGCCTAAATGCAATACTGTTCATAGTCTAGTAGAGGTAAGAACAATTTCTGTTATACCAGATGATTCCTATGATAAATTATTTGATGATATTTCACATCCTTCCGTAGCAATGAAAGACAAAAAAAAGAAAACTGGAAAAACATCAAAGAAAATGAAAATGGTAAAAGGTAAGAAACACAAAACTATGAGAAATAAAAGGAAATAAAGGGCGTAAATAAATCTTTGAAAGTAATTCTTTATAGAATAACGAATGACCCTTATTGGCAATCCTTTGTGATGAACGCAGGTCTTTTACAACCACTTTATAGATGTTAATATTCACTCCAACGATTTTTATTGAAGGAAGATACATTTTGTTGTTGCATTATCGCCACCATGTTCTTGTTATAAAAATCTGCTTTATTTTGTATATCCACATCTTGTTTCGATTCTGTCAAATTCTGCATATTCATCATTGCTAATTGTGAATCTGTCGGTAATGGTTTTACACCATAACAATTCGCACCAAATTGTAAATATGGGTTAGCGAAAAACCCACCATTAATACTTTTATGTCCACAATCATTTTCATGTCCCTTTTTCCTTTTTAATCTGTTAATTGTAGATTGTTGGGTCGGAAATAAAGCCATTTGTCCTTCACTCCAACCATATGCGCAGAATTCACCACCTTGATTATAATAATCTTCCAATTGTTCATATGTTGCTAAAGTCGAATTTAACGATGAACAAACTTGTTGGGCTTGTTCATATGTATAATTATTATTTCCTACATGAAATACTTCTTTATTATCTATTGTTGATGTAGTTGGACATTGCGATGAATTTAAATTTACACCAGAACCAGAACCAGAACCAGAACCAGAGCCAGAACCAGAACCAGAACCAGAACCAGAACCAGAACCAGAACCAGAAATATAAGGTGCTGGTGTAATATCAACACCATTTTGTGCAACAGTATCTTGTAATCCTAATATAGAATCACCTGAAATGATTGTATTTCCTGATGCATCACTTGGTAATGAGTTCCACCAATTTCCTACCCAACTATATAAATCATCTATAATAGGCACGTTTAATACAAAAATGAAAAAATCTGCTATTACCAATGTAGAAAGCCATATAAATAATTTCACCTCCACCACCAAAATAGAAAATGGTTTTTCATTGGGTGTCATATGTACACCAAAAATATATATCAAAAAATAAAATGAAAACATAATTAATACAAACCAAGGTAATGATGTAGGATCATTATAATATACCTTAAAATCTTGCAATGTTGTAGACCCGCAATATTTCTGTTGGTCGGGCGTCATTGAAAGATAATAATATAACACCAATGAAATAAATGTAATTACTACAATAATATCTACACGACGATTAGATGCTAATATTTCTGGATTTGTTGTCATTATGGGGCGACCTAGTGATATAATACCTAAAAATAGTAAATATAAACATACACCAGTAATAAATATACTAGTTGTTGATTTATTAAATAATGTTTTATTCACTTGATTCGCAGAATTTAGAATAGAAGAACCTACTGATGGATCTATAGATATATTTGGAACAGATGTTGTATATGATACTGAAGTCGACGACATTCAATATACCTTTTATAATAGATGATATAATATACAAATTTATTTTTTTCTATAAAAAAGACAATAAGCCGTATTATACATGGGATTGGATATTATTTTATTTATTTCACCTTCACTTAAAATATCTAAAATTTCATCATTATAATGAACCCATTCACCTTTAATGTTTTTTACAAATGCTGTATAATGACCATTATGTATATCTCCTATATGATTACAAATTCCATATAACTCATATTGATATTGTTCTTCATTATATCCACATACATATTTAGACAAATTTAAATCCAATGGAAATTCCACTACTTCAGAATTCTTATGAGAACCGTCAAAAGAAAATCTCTTCAATGTAATTGTCAATATTTTCGGAAAACTGAAAAATATCATTCTCTTTTTAATGTCCTCTTTGTGTTTCGTATTCTCATTCCACCATGCATTATCACCTTCTAATATTTCATATGATGTGAAATGGTCTAAACAATCATATATTGTTTTTTTGCGTGTTTCTTGTAACGAAAAAAGAATAGGTAAATCTAAAATAAAAAAACTTTCTGGATTTACTGAAAATCTAGTAGTTTCATCTAAAGAACGTATTTCGCTTACATATATTCCATAAAACATATCAATAATTTCTGAATATTCTTTCGAATATGTTTTTTGTATCATAGAATAACATTTCATCGCTAATTCGTCCGTTTGATTTTCCACGTTTCCATTAATTTTTATTGCCACTGGACGTGCTATACACGAATGAAAACATTCAATCATAAATAATAGAAACTCTGAAATATCATTTTGATTATATCCAGTAAATAACTCGTGATTTTTCATTTTAGCAATATTTTTTATATTTGTGACAAAACGATTGGGTGATACCACTGCACGCTTCTCTTTATTGGTCCATATAACATTTAATAAATTTAACCATTCATTTATTATTAGGACAGAACCCGCATCTTTTTCTTCACGTTTTTTTAGAAAATTAACAACTTTTTTTGTTTGGAAAAGTTCATTTAATTCATAGGTATGAGATAATATTTGCAAACACGAATTTAAAAAACATGTATTACCTAAATTAACAAAACCAACATATCCGATTTCATTATATTTTGCAAAAGGGTTATCTTTTTCTTTTTTTTCCATTTATTTTTTATCAAAGAGGACACTATGTATATACACAGCCATTTTTTTATTTCATTTTCTAGTAATATTGTTTTGTCCAATAAGAAAATATGTAAAGGATAACGAAAACAAAATAGATATATTTATGTATTATTTATTACTTCTTATCATTATTTTGTTAGTATAATTAAATGAATCATCATTTTCATTTACCCCGAAATAATCGCGAGAGAATAAATATGCAACCATCAGACACTACCATACCCCCTCCTGCGCAACATTCAAGAACTCGAAGACAACATACTGATATAGAAGAATTATATGATATTATTTACGATTATAACCGCAATATTCGTCAATATAATCAAAATATCAATGTGTTGATTACACAACTAACCCAATTATATGGACGCGAACAACATATAAATCATGCGAATGTGAATGAACATAATAATAACACATCAAATCCTTTTACAAATATTACAAATAGATACAGGAATTTAAATGAACCTATTGTAATCAGTTTTGATTTACCTTTAACATTATACGAAAATGATAGCGAAGAAAATTATGATGATTCTACAGAAAATGTTACACAAGGTGCAACAAATATCAATAATGTTTCCACAATAAGAAGAGAATATAGAAGATTACGTGATATAATTTATCGCGATAATGATTCACATACACTCATTCTGACAGAAGAAGAAATACAGAATAATATACAAGATATTTCTTTTACAGAAGATTTAGTTGGATATACTGACCCAATATCTTTAGAAGAATTCACTGAATCTGATCAATTATGTAAAATTATTAGTTGTGGACATATATTTAAAAAAAATCAACTATTGCGTTGGTTTCGAAGAAACTCTAATTGTCCTGTATGTAGAAGACAATTACAATCAGGAGTTGGTATTGGAACAACAACAGAAAATACAGAAGAAAATCAACGAAATATAAATCAAAATAGTAGAACTACATTATCATCATTACTTTCACATATATTTACAAATATATTAGATGTTAGTTTTGACAACAATGTTGTTTTTACACCTTTGAATGAAACAACAAGAAATTCCGATAGAGCACGCACACAAATAATAAATCTTATATATGATACATCATATTCCATTTTTTCTACTGGTAATGAACGTGTCTAATGTTCTTATTCCATTAGATTCATTCTGTATATCTGTCAATATCTTTTGAAATAGTAGATTTTTTATTAGGGTAGAACAATATTTTTCTTTTTGTTTCATAAAAGTTTCCATATCTGTAAATTCTTTCTTCATCTTTTCAATTTCTTTATTATAATCTATGATGGCCTTTTTTTTATTTGTAGCTTCCCATATTTGCACAATTGCTAATCCAAATAATTGTGATAATGGTTTCATCAATTGATTTGTTATATAATATGTATAATCAATCTTCAATTTATTTTCTGCAATAAATTGTGGGGTTTCTATTCTGTCTCCCATTAACATTTTCTTATTTTTTGATTGTGATGGAAGGATAAATAAGTATTTAATACGATCACCCGGTTTAGGTGGCACTTCTCTTTTCCCTATTCTATTCGCCAACACTCTATGTGCTATTTGATCTGGATTCTTATAATCACTTTTCAGTGATTTCGTTATCACTAATTTATCCATAGACACTTTTCCATTTTTCAAATCCAATAATGATTGTTTCAGAAATTCTGTCGCTTGTAATATACTATCAGGAGCACCTGACATTAATCTATTCAAACAACCACCGTATGTATCTTTCAAATAATCACAACTATCTCTTCTCTTTAAAGACAATCCCATAAATTTCATTTTTCCTTTTTTCGGATCCGTTTCATAAAGCATACTTACATATCTCTTCTTTGATAACAATATAAATGGCATCATTGTCTTCTCATAGGCCAATGACATTGGTTCTTTTAAGAACTTCGTGCATAATTCTGCGGCATTTTGTGCAATTTCTATCGTTATTTCAAGAGCTTTATTACCACGAATTTTTTCACCTGTTGTAGGGTCAGACAAATTGAATGTAAAGAATACAGAGTCTGTATTATGCACAATCATATCACCTACACCTGCAGCGAAATGATGATTTTCAGTTGTCAAATCATATACATATGTATTTTTATAATTCCAAAAATCATTAGTTATATCTATTATATCTTTTACTGTTTGTCTGTATAGATTGGGATTTTCCAATTCCTCAATATAATGAAAATCGCGAATACAATATCCTTCCATTTCATTATAATCTAGTTCTATATGGTTGAAATCCAATGATTGTAGCAATTTCATTAAGAAACCTGCTTTTAGTTGTGTTGGTATATTTGTTAAATATAATTGTCCCGTGCGTTGAATGCGTTCTATATTGACTTCAATGTTCGGATCATAATATTCACAATAAGCCATTAAATACCCCCTTAAAAATTCTATTCGCATTTCTCTTGGTTCAAATAATACATAAAATACATCAATTTCTGGTATATCGTTTCCACAAACACAAAATGTATATCCTGCATTTACTGCTTCGTGTTTATACAATACATTCGAAGATTCCATTTTTCCTTGTTGTAGAGGATAAAATAATAATTCTTGCCCTTGTATTTGTAATTCTTTGGGTGTAATCGGGTCACCGTTTTTAGACAACAATGAATGGTCATCCGTACAATCTACTATTCCATTTGGACTTACTATTCTATACATTTTCTTTTCTTTTGCTAATTGATGTCGTATGATTCTATGTAATCGCGTCCATCCCTTTTCTGTCCATGTTTCAATTTGGTGATATGATAATTCACAATATTCTTTATCGTCTTTGGAACTCACCCATCTATTATTTCCATATTTTTCACCTAAATATTCAATTGTCATATATTCAGTTCGATTTTCATTATATCTCACTAAAATAGGTGTATAAGAAATCACACTATCGCCATAGATATATTCAGCATTTGTTAATACCATTCCATGTGATTTTGTATCATAATAGCGACCATTTCCATAATTTTCTTCAATCATTTCTTTTGCATATATAATCATTTTTCTTCCTGTTGCGGTTGTCGAAGCAGCAACATCTTTCTCATAAAACGTAGATGTTTTTGCGCCACATTGTCCATATAATGAATTCGCAGTTACCTTATAACCTAATTGACGTTGTTCTAACACTTCTTGCATGAATGGATCTTTTTCTTTCTTTTTTAATTTTTTCGTATCTTCACGCGCCTTTAGAAGCTCTTTTAAAATCATTGGCATAATACCTGTTTCTTGCACCCAACGACATATTTTCTTTCCCGATATTACCTTTTCTGCACGTGATGTGGGTGTCTTTCTTTTATATACATATGTATCATATTCCGTATTTATATATTCCAATCCGGGCAAATTATCATAAATATAATTGCCCTCTTTATCCTTTTCACCCCATTCTTTTATTAAATTACCTGCTAAATCGTATTCTTTCGTCCATACTTTGCTATCATGTGACAGATTCTCACTAATCATAGAAGACGGATATAGAGACGAGTAATCTACACACGCAACTGGATTATCCATATACATGGAACATTTGGGTGGTAATACTATTGCGCCTTCATATCCATCATTCGCACACGATTTTTCTAAATCCGGCATTAATGTCCCTCTTTCACTGCATTTCTTCGCTACAAAACTAGTCAATTTTATTCCTTGACCTCGAAATACTAGAAATGATATTGGAACACTACAAATACGCGACATCTCAATAAACCCCGTTATGACGTCTTTCTTCTTCATTAAATGATGCACTAGATTACAATCCTGAATACAATATTTCGCGACAATTGACCTGTCACGACTTGAACCATTTGTTAAACGGAATATATCTTGTGGACTTACATCATCTTTGGCTACACCCCATTTGTTTTTCTTACTTCTATCTATATCCGTATAGTGTCCTTGGATAATAATTTTATTCAGTCGTTTATCTACTTCGGGTGTTTCTTTATCGAATATTATATCTAGGACTTGGAATTTCTTGCCCTCTTTATAATAATCATTTGTGAAACCAATAATTTGTATATGAATATAATCACCCACATGTAAGCCAGTTAAATTCGTTGTATATAATTCGGTTACGTCTCCGAATTGTTCGTTTGTGGCACATTCTATTTTCTTAATATCGTCGCTTATGAAAAGTCCCGCCACATCATCCAATTTATATGATGACAAATTCTCGCCTCTACGGAAATAACACAACATATCAATTTGTAATCTACCCGTCATTTTGAAATAACGCAAATCGTATTCGCCACTTGCAAGTGCGATTTTCGCGTTTTCTATTTCTAATCCACCATCTCGCAATTCTTTTGCACATACTTCTTCTATTTTTCTGGATAGTTTTAAAAAGTTGTGTTCGCAACCGTTTTCTTGCGAACGGCGAAATAGAAACTCATAATCAAAACCAAAGATATTATAGCCAATAATAATATCCGGATTTTCTTTTTGTATCAACTCCGTCCATTGTAATAACAAGTCTCTTTCCGTCGGGACTGATTTTACATCTATACCGTCTAATTTATCACATGAACCCACCACTAAACAATTATTGTAATAGGGTTCATCATCACCATAATACATAAAGGTTGAACCAATAAATGTTGTTTTATCACCTTCCAATTTGGGAAAGGATGCGGATTCCATGGCTTTAATGATATATTGTATCTTTTCATCGCGGGTGTATTCCGATGATAACAATAAATCACATAATTTCTTTGTTGCTTGTTTAGGTGGATGTGATGCGGATGTCTTTGCTTTCTTTGTAATAATGATGGGTTGTTCATCTTCATTATCTGATATGAAATCATCTATTTCATTTACATCTTCTTCGGCATCTATATCAGCGTCATCTCCACCATCAACGTCATCATCATCTCGAAATTGATTCGTGCTTTTGTATTGTTTTTCGAAAAATGATTCTACTGAATTTGCATAGTTTTTATTGAGGTCATGAAAACCAGCAACGCTTTTTTCCAGTAAATCCTTTATTTTTTCTTGAATATCGGATGCTGTTGGTGCGCGTTTTGGATATACTAAATCTACATTTTCTACCAACTTACCAAATCCGAATGCAGTCAATATAATATCACGTAATAATTCGTTTATTGTATCGTTATTTATGTCGTTGGATGCGGATTGTTGTTTTTGTTGCAGTTGTATAATATCCACAATATTCGTGGCTAATTTTTTATACGTTTTAATCGGAACCGGAAAATCACCATGACTACTACTCGCCTCAATATCAAAACTACATATTTTATAGGGAACACGAGTTTCCTTCTGATTATTCGCAATAACTTGTTTGATAGAACATATATATTCATAGGTGCATGTAGTTGTTTTTGTTGTAGGAATTTCCACGCGATTCACTGGCAAATAAATCCATCCAGATGGACTAATATTAGTAATATGGAAATAACGCAATAATGGTGGAATATTACTTTCGTATAATATTAAATTCGTGGTTTGATATGTTCTGTTATTGCGGTAAGTGAATTGTTGTCTTTTTCTTTCTCTTGTATCATTATCATAAGAATACCAGAAATTTTTTACTTTATTCATTGATTCTATATTTGCAAACGTGATACAAAGAAATTTATCTAATTTGTTAGCAGTGAAACCATATAGTTTCTTTTTATCCACCAATTGAATAGATACGATAGAACCTTCTTTATAATATTGGAATCTGCGCTTTAATTCATCGAAGAAATCGGGAATCCATTGTTCTGTCCAATTGTCACTGACCTTGATATAAAAGAAGGGTTGGAAATCTTTTATATAAATACAACATGTTTCGCCAGTTTCATTTAGACCAAACATTTGAATGCGAAATGTTTTTGGTGTCTTTTCAATTTTAACGTTTTTTAATGACGCTCGATATTCAATCAAAGTTTCTTCTTCATAATCAGAAGATGATGCTGACGTTGATGCCGAATCGTCGTCATTGGATGTATTCGGTGTATTGGAATCATGGTCATATACATTGAAATCTATGAGTCGAAATTGCTTTAGAATCATTGGTTTCTTCGATTTCTTTTGTGTATTCATTTTATGTTACTAATACTTGTGGTTATAAGATAATTAATGAGATGTTTTTATAATCAATTTTTCGTCTCAATATACTCTATACATGGCGACATATATTTTTGATGTTGTTGGTGATTCATTAATTATAAAAGGATTTGGAAAAGATATACCAATTAAAATAGAAGATGTTTTATTATTAAATTCTATATTAAAGGAATTTATACCATTGAAGATTCCAAACCGCCCAAGCGGTTTGGGTGCGGATTCAAATCTGCGTTGGTCTAATATTGATAATTTTAAAAAACAAGAACTAATTGAAATAATACAACAAATAATAAATTATTTAGATACACTTAAAGACTCGGATAAAAAATATGAAGGAACATTACAAGGTTTAGCATTATATCCATTGGAAAATAAAAATGTCGCCTTTCCGAAATATAAGGCTCATTTAGATTTTTTTGAACAAGAATTTTTAGAAGCAAGAATAAATCAATTGTCATTTACGTCATGGTTGAAGATTAATAAAGGTGATGAACTTTTTGAAAAAGAAAAAAAAGATTATGGAAAGGTCTTCTGGGAATCGGGATTGGGAGAAGATAAATTTGTAAAAAAAGGTTATGACAAAATTATAACCTTTGGTTCATTTATTGACCCATTGTCAAAAACCGATGGAAAATCATGGCCCGAAAATGGAAAATCTATAGAAATAACTGAAAAAGTAATGAAATTATTTGGTTTTGGTGAGTCTAAAATTTATGCAAAGACTATAGGTAATAAATATGAATATAATGTTAAAATCGGTTGTGGAATAAATAATCCTTACTTTATCGAAAAAGATATAGAAAAGTATTCGAAAGGTAATGCTG
>Ga0208497_1000907_pt1 | contig 12046 bp, 11 predicted proteins | sample CryBogCBE25Aug07_FD_184555 | JGI IMG/M metagenome (GOLD analysis project Ga0208497, IMG submission 184555) | Freshwater microbial communities from Crystal Bog, Wisconsin, USA - CBE25Aug07 (SPAdes) | ecosystem: Environmental > Aquatic > Freshwater > Lake | place: Crystal Bog, Wisconsin, USA...
CCCCAGGGTGATCCCACGGCAGCGACACTCCAGTCACTAGCGACCTTCTCACTGGCCTTCTTCGCCAGGCCGCTCGGATCCATCTTCTTTGGCCATTTTGGGGATCGGATCGGAAGAAAGACGACCTTGGTAGCGGCCCTTTTGACGATGGGGCTCTCCACTGTGCTGATTGGCCTTTTACCTACCTACGCCTCGATTGGTTTGGCTGCCCCTATCCTTCTCGCCCTATGCCGCTTCGGACAGGGCTTCGGTCTTGGAGGGGAATGGGGGGGAGCGGTCCTGCTGGCCACCGAGAATGCTCCTCCCGGTAAACGGGACTGGTACGGCATGTTTCCACAGCTTGGAGCTCCGATCGGCTTTCTCTTCTCCGGCGCGATCTTCCTCCTGCTCAGTAAGCACCTTGATGCCGCAAGCTTCCTGACATGGGGCTGGAGGGTGCCTTTTCTCGCCAGTAGCGTGCTGGTACTGGTCGGACTCTATGTCCGGCTCAATATCACCGAGACGCCTGCTTTCTTGGAGGCGTCGTCCCGTGGAAGTCATGTGGCTCTCCCGATGCTGGATCTCGTGAGCAACCATCTCCGCCCTGTGATTCTTGGAACGTTCGCCGCAGTTGCGACCTTTGTGATTTTTTACATCCTCATTGTCTTCTCCCTCTCGTGGGGCACGACCCATCTGGGTTACTCCCGCGAAACATTCCTGATCATCCAGCTTGCCGGCGTTCTCTTTTTTACCCTCTCGATTCCTTGCACCGCATGGGTCTCCTCGCGGATCGGACGCCGAAACATGCTCCTACTTGCCACCGTGGCGATTCTGATCTTTGGCCTTTGTTTCGGACGCCTCTTCTCGGCGGGAACTCCGGGCGTGATCGCGACGCTCGTGATCGGCTTCCTCCTCATGGGAGTCACCTACGCACCGCTCGGAACTTTCCTCTCCGAACTCTTCCCTGTGGAGGTCCGTTACACGGGAGCCTCGATCACCTTCAATGTCGCAGGGATTCTTGGAGCCTCCCTGACCCCCTATCTGGCGACTTCACTCGCAATGAGTCACGGACTCGGATCCGTTGGGTACTATCTCGCCGCCATGGCGCTGATCAGTCTGGTCGCGCTGCTGCTTTCACCTGCGCATCCAACTTCCGGAAACGCCGGTAATAGCGTAAGGCCTCAATAGGAACCCCGAGTTCCTTTAGCGGATAAATCTTCTCTTCTCCGCGCGGGGAGGGATCCCGGATCAGGTAGTCGAACCCCCGTTTTCCAACGATCACGACAAAGTGCGTGATACCGCTCGGTAGCCTGAGGCGAACGATCACCGGATTCCCGTGCAGGAGATTCCAATCGATCCGGCCATAGGAAGGAAGGGCTTCGTAGTTCTTTTCGACAAGATCCGGAGAGTATTCGGCAGCCGATTCCCACTTCAGCCACGCCTGCCCCTCATAACCATTGTGCTGTTTTAAAAAGACGTTCAGGCGCCCCGGATCGACATCCATTCCATAGTGGGAGAGCACCATCGCCGCCGAAGTAACAGCACACCCCTCCCCTCGCATCGACCCGGGAGTATTCCCGAGTTGGTCATCCCCCCAATGAGGATCGCCTTGGAGGAACTGCGGGACGGAAATCATGATCTCACCGGGAATCGGCAGGCCGCCGCTCGCCCCTATTGAATGAGGCCACCACCAAAGGGAGACTGCGGAAACAACCAACAGCAAGAGAACAACAGAACCAGAAAGGATCCACCTTGCAGATAAGCGAGATTTATCGATGGTAGGCAGTGATGTCATTACGGATCTTCGTTTCTCCTCTTACGACAGCGATTCTTTCCATGAGCGCGCTTCATGCGGAAGCAAATCCTACCAATGCCAACCGATTAGTACTGGAGTGCCTACATCAGATGCCAGGCGGCGGTGGATATTCGACCTCATCAAATGCAAATCGTGAACTACGAAACGCCGTCACGATAAGGAACGGAATACTGCAGATTCAACCAACCCACGCCACCCCAAGCTACTGCTCTGAGGCGACCTATCTGGTATTTCTAAAGGCCCTTTCAGCCCTTCAATCAAGCCACCAACTCTCCCTAAGTCCGGAAATTGTTAATGCCTTGAAAACGAACGGTCAACCCGACGGCACTGGTATCTGGGGTCGCTGGAATGCCAATGGCCCTGGAACATCGCGCCTCTTCTTCGAACTCGGACTTGGCCCGAACTTCACGGAACTTTCGCAAGCTGTTCCAGGTGATTTTCTGAAAATCTTCTGGAATGACGGAATCGGCGCCACCGAGCATGGCCACTCCGTCATCTTCCTAGGCACCGAGGATAAAAACGGTGTGCGTTACCTTCGCTTCTGGTCCAGTAACTTACGCGAGGGCTACGGCGAGAAATCCGTTCCGCTAAGTCAGGTTCACCGCATGCTCTTTTCTCGCCTGGAACATCCCGAGAACATTAATCGTCCCCTTCCCCGCACCGACAACTACCTCTCCTCGATGGAACACCGCTCCTCCACCCCGGTCGAGATGGCAGAAAAGTGTGGCATTCTCCGGTAGATCCTAAAACTTCCCATGATCAATCCAGCTGCCACCAGATAGGCGAGCCCACTCCAGGCGATCGCGCTGCTCATGCGTTCCATGGGTGTTCCTGATCCATAGGTTGAGAGGATCCCAACGGCTAAGGGACCGAGGGCCCCACCACCCCATCCCAGGAGATTCATCAGACCCGCCACCGAGGCACGTTGGCCCGGCTCCACAAACTCGAAGACCGAGGCAAAGATTCCGCCGTCATAGACTCCCTTGCAGAGACCGAAGCAAGCCATGGCTATCATCAGCATCCCCATAGTTGGAGCCACGGCGACGGCCACCACGCAAAGCGTCCCAATAACGAGACCCGAGGCCTGCACTAGCATCCGTGCACCTCGAAGGCTTAAGGAAAGATGGTCTGCCAGGATGCCCGAAAATGGAGCACCGAAAGCACTAGCCAACTGGATTGCCGCCACGGCGGAAAATCCCGCCGCTACCAAACCAAGGTGAAACTTTTCAAAGAGGAAAGTTGGCGCCCAGATCAGGAAGATTGATCCGACACCATTCGCGCAGGCGAAGGCCAGCATTAGCAGGAGTACGCCGGGTTTCGAGAGAAGTATCCGGAGCGTCTCAAGAAATCCAAGGGGTGCTATGGATGGAGATTTAGTCGTCGAGTGCCTATCCAAGGAAACTCTGCACGGTTCCCGAAGCCTGAGCAGAAGCAGAAGCGAAACCACAACTCCCGTTGCTCCGAAACCGTAGAAGGCCCATCGCCACCCGTAGCGCTGCGCGAGCACTGCCCCCAGCCATCCACCCGCGATCGTTCCGATATAAACGGCAGACTGATGAAGGGAGAGCGCCGTCGAACGTGTCCTTGCACCATGGTAGTCGGAGAGCATCGAGGCAGCTGCCGGGAAGTAGACCGACTCACCCAGACCGATAAGCGCGCGTGCCGAGACAAAGTGCCAAAGCTTCCCGCACCATCCCGTCATAGCGGTCATGACACTCCAAAAGAAACATCCGCCGAGGATCAGACCCTTGCGCGAGACACGATCCCCTGCAAATCCGGCGAAGGGAGCCGAGGCCGCATAGACCCACATGAAGGCGCTACCGATCAGACCGAGCTGGGTCTTCGTGAATCCGAAATCCTTTTCCAACAAGGGAAAGAGACTGCTGATTGCCTGACGATCCGCGTAGTTCAGCATGCAGACCAACCAGAGCATCCCCAGCACGATCCATTTCTCACGCTTTGACGGCGTCTTTGTACTCATGACGTCATTGAGTGTTAACTCGTTTAATGTTTTTATCCCGCAGAGACGCAGGGGCGCAGAGAGAAAAACCTGTAGATCATTTGATCAAAAAGAAGAGACTGTATTTGAGATTCTCCCATACATCGGTTCAGCAATCTCTGCGTCTCTGCGCCTCTGCACGAGGCTATTTTTGCGGTTCGCATCCAAATAGAAACAGACTAGCGATAAAGAAATTTACAATTTCCAAATCCAGCCTGATTCCGTTGTGATGTCACTTCTTTCATGGATTCATCAGACTCGCACTCCCATCTTCTGACCCGTGACGCCGCCGCGGTCTGGCATCCCTTCACCCAGCATGGGCTTGGAAGGGAACCGATTCCGATGGCTGGAGGAGCCGGTGCCGTGCTTCGAGATACCGAAGGCCGCGAGTATCTCGATATGATCTCTTCCTGGTGGGTGAATCTCCATGGTCATGGTCGTCCCGAGCTGGCACGCGCCGTCTCCGATCAGATCCTCAAACTTGATCACGTCCAGTTCGCGGGAGCCACCCATGAACCAGCCGTAACCCTCGCAGAACGCCTGTTGAAGAAAGCTGGACTGACCGGAAGCGCAAAGGTCTTTTACTCCGACAATGGCTCCACCGCGGTCGAGGCCGCTCTCAAGATCGCTCATCAGCACTGGGCAAACCATGGCACACCACGCAGTTTCTTCGCCACGCTGAGAGGCAGCTATCACGGGGATACCGTCGGGGCAATGAGCGTGGGACGGAGTTCCGGCTTCTTCGATGCCTTCCGCGAAATGCTCTTCGAGACTCTCTCCCTCCCCGTCCCAATAGTCTACGAGGGATTTTCTAATGAGGAGGGTGAGCAGACTGCCCTGAATGAAATCCTACGGACACTCGAGATGGACGGTGAGCGTATAGCCGCACTCATCGTGGAGCCCTTGGTTCAGGGAGCTGGAGGGATGAGGTTCCATTCCCCTCGTTTCCTGAAAAAACTCAGCGAGCTGTTCCGCGAGCGTGGAATTCCGGTGATCTATGACGAAGTGATGACAGGCTTCAGCAGGACGGGCAGTTTCTTTGCCTTTCAGCAGACCGGCTTTATTCCGGATCTGATCTGCCTCTCGAAGGGGATCACTGGAGGCATCCTACCGCTTGCTGTCACGATCGCCTCGAATGATCTCTTCGATTCCTTCCTGGGCAATGACTTCTCCACCGCTCTTGCCCACGGCCACAGCTACACGGCAAATCCCGTGGCCTGTGCTGCCGCTCTTGCCAGCCTCGATCTTCATGAATCCACGGACTCCTTGAGACGTGTCGCTCGCATCCATGAGCATCTGCATCGACATCTTCTTCAGATATCGAGACATCCCATGATCGAGCATCCCCGAGCACTTGGAGGAATCGCCGCCTTTGATCTGGTCACGGATGATACGAGTTACTCGGCATCTGCAGGGAGGCAGCTCGCGACATTTGCACAAGAGCAAGGGGTTCTACTCAGACCCCTTGGAAATGTCCTCTACCTCATGCCGCCCTACTGCATCACAAATGAGCAGATCGACCGGGCGTTTGAAGTGATCGAGGCCTTTTTGAGTAATGCTGCCCCGGAAAGCCAGGGCGTTGCATGACCAGAACCTTTCTGGCAAAATCATCGTTAATGATCTCCGCTCTCGGACGAGAAACCATTCGGATTGTTTCAGGATTCGGCGACTTCGCCCTATTCACCGGCAGATCGTTCAGTGCCGCTGCCACCACAAAGCTCCTCTTCCGTAGGGTTATCCGTGCCATCTATGAGCAAGGGACGGTCTGTCTACCGGTGATCCTGATCGTCGGCCTCTTCACGGGTCTTGTCCTTGGTTTGCAGGGCTACCATATCCTCAATCGCTTCGGATCGGAGGGCCTCTTGGGATCGATGGTCTCCCTGAGCCTAATCAGGGAAATGGCTCCGGTGCTTGCCGGACTAATGCTCATTGGTCAGTCGGGATCTGCTCTGGCTGCAGAACTCGGCATTCAGCGCAACAGCGAGCAGATTGTCGCCCTCGAGACCATGGGTGTGGAGAGTCATGGCTACCTTGTCACCCCGCGACTGATAGCAGCCCTGATTGTTTACCCCTTCCAGACAGCCCTCTTCGTGGTCATTGGCTTCTGGGGAGGCAGCCTCTCAGGGTCAGCGCTCCTCGGAGTCGATTCCGGTGTCTATTGGTCCTCCATCCAGAGAGCAGTCGAATCGCGCGACCTTCGCGAATGCTTCATCAAGGCCGCCGTCTTTGGCCTCCTCTCGGTCACCATCTGCGCCTATCAGGGCTTCCACGCCGACAGGAACCATTCCGTGACCGGAGCCCGTGCTGTCAGCGCAGCCACCACGCGGGCCGTGGTGATTTCAAGTATCATGGTTCTGGTCGCCGACTATGTGGTGAGTTCTTTTTTTATCTGATGAATCCTTCTGCAACAGACACCCCGCTGCTTAAGGTCGATCAACTCGTCAAAAGCTTTGGGGAACGCCCTGTCCTCGACGGGGTCGATCTTAGTGTCCCCCGCGGGAGTGTCTTCACCGTGCTTGGACCCAGCGGCACCGGCAAATCGGTCTTCCTGAAATGCCTGGCCGGCGTCATGCAACAAGACTCCGGGATCATCAGCTTCGAAGGACGTTCCCTTGTCATCTCGGACAAGGAAACCCGCGCCGATTTCCGCAAGCGTTGTAGCTTCCTCTTTCAGAACAACGCCCTCTTCGACTCTCTTTCCGCCTTGGAGAATGTCTCCCTGCCGCTGGAGCAGACCACCGATCTTGATTCACGAGAGATCCAGCATCGCAGCATGGATGCCCTCGCCCAGCTGGAACTCGAGAGCTACCGCGACCGCTTTCCCAGCCAGATGTCCGGAGGAATGCAAAAACGCCTCGCCCTGGCGCGCGCCATCGTGACACGTCCCGAACTCGTCCTCTTCGACGAGCCCACGGCAGGGCTTGACCCGCTACGTCGCAATGCCGTTTTCTCAATGATAGTGAAATACCAGCGTCGCTTCAACTTCACCGCTCTCATCGTGACCCACGATGTGCCAGAGGCGTTGGTGGCAAGCAACCGCGTGGCACTCCTGAACAATGGTAGAATTTGCTTCGAGGGAACGCCTGTTGATTTCTCCTCCTCTTCCGACCCCATCGTCACCGGATATCGAGACAGCACCGAAGCCCTGCGTGAATCACTCTCCTCGATCAGGAACGAATTCCAGGATTGCTGAAATTTTCTATGAAAAACACCAAACTCCAATTCTTGGTCGGACTCTTCGTGCTGCTCGGAATCGGTGCCATTGCCTACCTCACGCTGAAGGTTGGGACAGGCTCCCTCATCCAGGGGGAGACCTGCCAGATCGAGTCGCGGTTCGCGAATGCCGGTGGCCTTCACCCGGGAAGCAGCGTCCTAATGTCGGGTGTCACCGTGGGACGCGTGGAAGCCGTCAGGATGGAGCCTTCAGACTTCAGCGCGATCGTCACCATGAAGATCACGTCCGTCCTTCACCTACCGACCGACACCATGGCCTCCATTAAGACCTCCGGACTCATCGGTGACAAGTACGTGTCTCTCTCCCCCGGAGCCGATGAAACCATCCTTAAACCCGGCGAGCGGATCACCCTGACAGAGTCTGCGGTGGACCTGGAGTCCCTGATCGGAAAAATGGCCTTCGGATCAGTTGACAAAGGGACGAATTCCAAGGAGAAAAATATTCCTACAAACCCATGAAGAAACTTGTTCTAACATCACTGCTGATAGGTCTTCTCACTGGCTTTGTTCATGCAGCGAACGATGCGGCTGAGAACCGACTGAAATCATCCGTCAATGAGGTTGTCTACATCGTCAAGCAGGCCAAGTCTCGCGATGCCCTCATCGCCGATATCAAGCCTCCTCTGGAGAAAATCCTGAACTTCGGCGTCATGACCCGCCGCTCCATAGGCCCCGCCTGGAAGCAGCTCACCCCAGCCCAGCAGCAGGAAGCGACGAAACTCTTTACCGTGATGATCCTGCGCACCTACACGGCGAAGTTCACTCCAGGGGAATTCCCCCAAGTGGACTTCAAAACGTCAAGTTCGACAGCCCCTGGTCGGGTGGAAGTGCCCACCACAGCAATGTACAAAGGAAGCTGTTACGACGCAGTCTACCGCATGGAGGATCAGAATGGTAACTGGACCATCACCGACGTGGTCATCGAGGGGGTTAGCCTGGTTGCCGACTACCGAAGCCAGTTTGACAGTGAGTTTAAGCGTGGAGGAACCGAGGGCCTCCTCTCCGCCATGCGCCGCTCTGCCGCGGAAAACAAGTAACTTTTCTTCCTCACACCCAACTACCCATGAACATCAACCCATCCCACCGCTTCATTTGGCCAACCCTCTTGATCATCTGGGTATTAGCCCTTTCTAACTCCCACGCAGAGACGACTGCTCAGAATCAAGCGAAGCCCGAAGTTACCGTTCGCAAATCCTCTAAACATGGCAAAGGGATCACGCCCTCCTCCAATTCCCAGGAGGATCCGGGTGATGATTATGCAAACATCAAGCATATCCCTGATCCTATTGAGCCAGTGAATCGCGGTACCTTCTGGTTCAATCACCAACTCTATCACTACGCATTCAAGCCTCTCACAAAGGCCTATAAATTTGCCTTTCCTCAGAAGGTGCGTACCGGCGTTTCTAATGTCGTCTACAATGCACAATATCCCTGCCGGGTCATCAACGACATGCTCCAATGGAAGCCCAAGACCGCAGGACTGGAGACCGAAAAGTTCCTTGTGAATACAACGGCTGGAGTCGGTGGAATTTTCAGGGTCAGCGATAAGATCCCTTCTCTAAGCAATATCCCCTCCACCGACACCTCCATCACCTTTGCAAAGTGGGGCATCCCGAACGGATGCTATGTGGTCTGGCCGATCCTTGGTCCTTACTCCGTTCGTGATACTGTGGGATTTGCTGGCGATATCGCCATGGATCCCATCACCTGGCTCACGCTAGGCGCTGGCTCCTTCGGAACTCTCTCGATTGCCACGACGACTCCCAGGGTGACCAGCCGAGGTACCGACCAAATGGACAACTACGACACCCTCACCCACGGAGCGGTCGATCGTTACTCAGCGGTTCGGAGCGCTTACGAGCAGAACCACAAGATGCAGGAGCAGCGGTAGTCTCGGGAGAATCAGGGGAAAATCTCCCCTTGACCCTCCCCCATCTCTTTCGTAGCGTTAGGAATCGCTAGTCGATGCGGGCGTAACTCAGTTGGTAGAGTGCAACCTTGCCAAGGTTGATGTCGAGGGTTCGAATCCCTTCGCCCGCTCCACTTTCTTTCAGTGGAAATTATGGTTCGTTAGCCAAGCGGTTAGGCCCGGGTCTGCAAAACCTGTTAGACTGGTTCGACTCCAGTACGAACCTCCACTTTTTAGGATCGTCGTCCCACTTGAATGGATGGGTACGAAGAGTGTTTGTGTACCCCATTCATCTTCCGCCCATACTCTCATGAGACGGGGCGTGATGGAGGGTCCGGTAAACCATCATAAAGAATCTTGCTTGAGAAAGGGGCCATTCCTAGGTTTCCACCCCATGAACTTCAATGCCATTCCTCTTCCTATTCGCGGCAGAGTTGTTCTCTCCACCAACGGATAGACGATGCTCATGGCTGCCCCACAACCCATCGCCACGAGAGCCCATGAGGGACTGAAGCGTCAACTCGGTCTCTGGAGTATGACGCTGGCCGTGGTGACGGGAACGATCGGTTCGGGGTGGCTCTTTGCACCCTATCTCTGCGCGAAAGCTGCCGGTCCATTCAGCATGTTGGCCTGGCTCCTGGGAGGTCTGATATCCTTTGCGCTCGCGCTGGTCTTCGCGGAGTTGGGATCGGTGATCACAACTTCCGGGGCCCTAGCTGCAATACCTCTACTGACGCACGGGCGAACCTCGGGGTTCATCGGGGGGTGGAGTATCTGGATCGCCTATGTCTCGATTCCGACGATCGAGGTACTCGCGATGATGGAATATCTGGCAAGCAAGCTCCCATGGCTCACGATCGATACAGGACATGGGCAGGTCCTGAGCGCTGCCGGAATGGGATGCTCCATTGTAATGATGGCGATCTTCGGATGGATCAACCTGAACGGGGTAGAATTTCTGTCCAAATGGATCGATGGACTGACTTTCTGGAAGCTGACCATCCCGCTGGTTATCTCGGTGGCCCTCATGATAAAGCAGTCGCACTGGGGCAATATGAAGGTACCGATGACATGGGATGGATCCGTGAGAGATGAAGTCCTCTCCGCGGTGAGTATCGGCGGGGTGCTCTTCAGTCTTTTGGGATACCGGACGTCGATGGATCTTGCAGGTGAGGCAAAAAACCCGCAGCGCGACGTGCCTCTCTCGATGGGCCTGGGCCTGGCAATTTGCCTGGCAATCTACATGATCCTGCAGCTGACATTCATTGTGTCGGTTGATCCGAGTCAGATTGCCCACGGATGGAAGCAGCTTGTACTGACCTCTCACGGAGGCCCCTTGGAGGCCATCGCTCTGGGAGCGGGGCTTATCTGGGTCGCCAACCTTCTCCTTCTCGATGCTGTGCTCTCGCCTGGCGCCACGGCGATGGCCTATATGGGGGTCTCGGCACGTGTGAGCTGGATGATGGGAAAAAGCGAGCTGTTGCCGAAGTGCTTTCAGGATCTCAACAAGCAATCCGTACCCAGGATGGCGCTTGTGAGCGGCATGCTGATCGGGATCGTGATGCTCTTCGGGGGACCGAGTTGGCAGAAGATCGTGGGATTCCTGACATCTACCTCGGTGATCGCGCTGGCAATCGGCCCCATCAGCCTCATGGCGCTGCGCAAGCAGCTTCCAGATACACAAAGGACTTTCCGTCTGAGGGGCGCGGGAATCTGGTGTCGGGTAGCCTTTGTGACGGCTACCTGGGTAATCCTCTGGAGCGGCAAGACCCCGGTAATCCTGGCTGTAAGCTCGATTGTAGTGCCGACGATTCTATTTCTGATTCTGGAATGTCTCCGCGGACGCGAACTCGAACTACGAAACGGGCTCTGGTGGATTCTCTACCTGGGTGGACTGATCGTTATCCTATGCGTTACTGAGAAGGACGGCTGGCATCCTTTGCCAATTAGCGAGCAGATGATTGTTTCGGCCTTCTTCGCTCTGGCAGTCTTCCCTATCGCGGTGGCCTCACGACTGAAGAATGTTTCTCCCGAGGCCTTGCTGAAATTTCACGAGTAGCTGCCCTAATACTTGGCAGATATCCCTCTCTTTCTTTTCTTTTTTTGAACTGACCCCCTCCGGGGGAGGTCAGATTTATCATGAAAAGAACATGTCTCTTCGATGGATCTGCATGCACCTCCATGAATTGCTACCCTCTACGAGCATCCTTGTTCCCCATTCTTGCGATTGCTCTTCTCTCTCTCGGAGCGGTCCAACTCCGCGCGGCAACCGCTGCTCCATCCATCTCGGCTGGATGGACCGTCAATGCATGGTCGGGCGGATACACAGCCTACCTGAACATCACCAATACCGGCAGTAATGCTATCTCCACTTGGAGCGGTACGCTCACAACACCCCAGCAGGAAACCTCGGTCTGGAATGCCACTATCTCGGGCCCAGTCAGCAATGTCTACAAGCTGACCCCTGCAAGCTGGACCACAAAGATCGCAGCCAAGGGGAGCATTCAAATCGGCTTTACCTTTAATGGAGCACCTCCAGTAACTCCGAAATTTGTCCTCAATGGCACGCCCATCACCCTCAATGCAGCCACATCACCGACTCCCACACCTTCCCCTTCTCCCACAGTAACGCCAAAGCCTACGGCGACACCGATTCCATCGCCCACAGCGACTCCTACTCCAAGTCCGACCGCCACACCTAAACCTTCTGCCACACCGACAGCTACGCCCTCTCCAACTGCGACTCCTACTCCCACAGCCACGCCAAGCCCATCGCCTACCGCCACACCAAAACCAAGTGCAAAGCCTACCCCAACGCCGGTTCCCTCACCAACTGCAACCCCAGTACCTGTCGTCAATACCGCACGTCATCTGACCGGCTATTTCCCGAGTTGGTCCGACAGCTATTACTACTATCAAGGTTATAGCGGCGTTCCGATGACCGATGCACAACTTCTGGCAGCAAGCACGTTTGCAAAGACGAGCACGACTCCTTACACGGATATCTACATTGCCTTCGCCCAACCGAACTTCACTTGGTCCGGCATCACCAACAATACTTGGTCCGGCACGGGCCTTAGTTTCTCCTCATCTCCCCAGGATGTGGCTC
>Ga0208497_1000908_pt1 | contig 12041 bp, 10 predicted proteins | sample CryBogCBE25Aug07_FD_184555 | JGI IMG/M metagenome (GOLD analysis project Ga0208497, IMG submission 184555) | Freshwater microbial communities from Crystal Bog, Wisconsin, USA - CBE25Aug07 (SPAdes) | ecosystem: Environmental > Aquatic > Freshwater > Lake | place: Crystal Bog, Wisconsin, USA...
GAATTAATGGGCTCGTTCCTGCTCCCTTGGCTCATGCTCCTACCGAGGCGGACCCCCTTGCCGCTCCTTGCGGTGGCATGCGTGCTCATTTGCTTTTCCTTCCGTCAGGATGGGAGTACCCGTTACTGGATTGCTCCGCTCTTTGGTTTCTACATCGGCTATTTGATTCATCTCGTGGAACCGTTTTTACGACTCTCCTCTACTGGCCGGACAAAGCTCTTGCTCTCATTCGGCATCTTGTTGTGGCTCTATTCCATCCACCATCGTTTCAACTACATCCTCGAGTCGGTCATCCTTGGCGGGATTCTCATGATTCTAATCCCCTGCCACTGGCCGAAACTCCTCACCCTTCTCAATAGCCGGCCACTTCATTTTCTAGGGATTATCTCGTTCAGCTTCTACCTGATCAATCTGCCTCTTCTCCTTCTCTCCTACGCTGCTTTGGCTCATCTGATGCCGAAAGTGTTGATGATTCGGCCCTCGATCATTCCCGCGTTGATCCTCTTTCTGGTATCGATTGTCGTGACGGTGCCGATTGCGGAACTCTTCAGAAGATTTATTGAACTACCATTCAACCGCGCCGGTCATTCCATCGCGCTAAGATACTTTACCAAGTCATGAAGGTTCTTGTCGTTGTGGAGCCTGGTTTTGCAGGAGTCTTCCGTCAGGCGGAAGGATTGGTTCATTATCTTATCCGGAAAGGGGTCCCAGTCTCACTTGCCTATTCTGACCGACGTCCTAGTCCCGGACTTTCGGTCCTCGTGCATGAGGTTCTCCAGCACGGAGGTGAGGTGTTGAACCTCAAGACCATTAACCGCCCGACTCTCTCGGACCTGCCAGCCTTGTGGAATCTTTCCAAATTCATCGACAGGATGAAACCTGATGTGATCCATGCTCATAGCTCCAAGGCGGGTGCCCTTGTCAGGATCGTGAATCTCTTTAAGTACCCTATTCCCGTCTTCTATACACCGAATGCCTATTACGGCATGGGACGAAGTGGACTTCTGACAAGCATCTTCAACCTTCTTGAGCGCTGGTTGGCACCACACGGGATCACGATCCATATCTCGCCCGACGAAGCGATGTTTGCAAGGGAGGTGCTGGGCTCAAAAGGAATTTCCCCGATCATCCCGAATCCGGTTCTTGTGGAGCATTTCACGCCTGCCAACCCTGAGCAAAAAAGGGCCGCGAGGCGTGTTCTCGGTTTTCCAGAGGATGCGGTCATCCTTGGCACCTCGGGGCGTCTTGTTTTCCAGAAGGATCCGATGTCAGCACTGAAAGCACTGCTTCCGCTACTTCAGGATCAAGCCGATCTCTTTTTTTCCGTTTTGGGTGAGGGGGCATTAAAGCAGGAGTTGGACAAAGAGGCAGGCAAGGCTGGAGTTGCTTCCAAGATCCTTCGTCTCAACTATCTCGAGGATCCTCTCCCCTTTTACCATGCCCTTGATGGATTCCTGCTAACTTCCCGCTACGAAGCGGGTATTCCATTTGTACTTCTGGAAGCAGCCTCTTGTGGACTCCCTCTTGTGACAACTCTTCCACCCGGATTGAGTGAATTGCCGCCCTTGGGTTTTTCTGACTGCTGGACGGCAGGGGTGGGAGATGTCTTCGCGCTACAACATGAAATCGAGGTGATGATTGACGAGATCAGGAGTCATCCGGAGGGTGTCAGGACGAACCATCGATCACTGATCGAGAAGCGCTTTTCGCATGAGGCCTGCTATGCTCCTGTGCTGGAGGAATACAGGAAGGCTCTGGCGGAATAGGAAGGAATATAAATAAGTTTTCGCGTAGAGACGCAGAGTTATTGAGATGAAAAGGAAGAGAGAGTTGCCCCACATTGGTTTGTCTCGTTCTTTTTAAGTTTTACACACTGTTGCTCATGGATTCCCTGAGTCTCTGCGGGAGTGCTTATCGGTTGAGATCGCGATAAAGAGAGAGGTACCTCTTGGCGGAGTCTTCCCATCTGAAGCGTTGGCACCACGTTTGTCCAGCGGTGATGATCTCTTCACGTTCGGTTGGCGTGAGGTCAAGCAGATGTCGCAAGCCTCCTGCAATGGCATCCACGGAATAGGGATCAACTTGCAATGCAGGGACTGCAATTTCAGGAAGGCAGGAAGTATCGGATGTGAGGACCGGGCATCCAAGGCTCATCGCCTCAAGAACAGGTAGTCCAAAGCCCTCCTCAAGAGAGGGGAAGCAGAAGGCCTTGGCCCCGGCATAGGCATTGGCAAGTTCTTCTTCACTCAAGTATCCGGTGAAGCAGACCCCCGGGCTCTGAAGAAGCGAAGAGAGTCCTGGGGGGGGGGTGAAAGGGATCTGTTTTCGCCCTGCAACGATCAGTTCAAGGTTCGGATAAAAAGTCCTAATCCGCAGGAAGGCTTCGATCAATCGCACAAGGTTTTTGTGGGGTTGGAGAGATCCGGCAGCAAAAAGATAGTTTCCCTGCCGGGGGGAGGTAACCTTCATCGGTTTCACTCCGTCATGGATCATCTGCAGTTGAACGGGGGACCGTTTCAAGAGACTTTCAGCCTGCTTGCGAACATACTCGGAGATCGCGACCACACAGCAACTCTTCCGGAGTCCGGGAAGTGCACAGATATCATAGACTATCCGAAATGATCGGGTATACCACTCCGGATGGAGCAGGAAGTTCAAGTCATGCAGGGTGACGATGTGATCGATTTCTTGCTTTCTTCCCTGCCATGCCGGCGAGGTATTCATGGGATGATGCATGAAACGGCATCCGTGCCGCTTCGCAAGCCGAGCGGCGAGGCACTGTTCCCAGAGATGTCCCCGTGCCTGAGACCAGTCCTGAAAGGGTGTCTGCACGAAGGTTACGCCGGGAAGTGATGCCCACCGTCCAACTCCGGGAAAGCGATCGTCCGCAAAGACCACGAAATTCAGCTCTTCGGGTCTCCTGCTCTCATGACGGAGAATCGCATCGAAGAGTTGGAAGGAGGCAATCTGCGTACCTGTAGGTTGTCTGGACCCGCTGAAGCGTCCGTTAAGGGCGATCGGATTAATGCGATGCATGTGATATGACGGGATGAAAACGGTCGACGAAAATCCACTGAATGAGAAGGAATGCGGCCAGTGCCCAGAAAGAGAAAGCGTTGCTGGTGTTGGAGAGGTGGAGCGTCATCTCCATGAGAATGAGAATCCTGAGATTCCTGTTCAGGCAGGAGGGTCGGTCTTCGGCAGCCTGATGGAAGACACGAAGAAGTGTGCCGAAGAGAATGCCTAGAATGGTGCCGAGGGTGATTACCCCGGCCAGTCCGAAGTTCATGAACGATTCCCCGAAAAAGGTGATACGGAGGCCGGGGTGCGTCGTGTCATCCCATCCGACGACCCGCACTGCAGTAAGACCAAGGTGCCACTCCTTCTTCTGAGGAAAGAAGCCGCTCGGGAGAAATGAGGTCAGTCCTCCCAGGTAAGTGATTCCATTGAGCGGCTCGTAATCCCATTGGCTCATGACCCACGAGGCGTCACGCACATCAATGAGATTATTACCTGTGAATGCCGCCTCAAGGCTATTGACGACAGGATTACCTTCGGAGAGTCGTGCGGGATCCCAGCGAAGGAGGCCAGTGAGTCCTCCGAGTGCTGTAAAAATGAGCATGTAGAGGAGAAACCCTCCCACAAGCAGGAAGCGGGGGATCTTCCATTCCATACTTACCAGGCAGAGGGCCGCTATTCCAGCAAGGGCAAGGGGGAAACGATTGCCACTGAGGAGTTGTGCAAGCATGAGCGATGCGACGATCACTCCGTCAATCCCTAGGAACCGGAGCGGCTTACGAATACAGAGAAGAGTGAGCCCCGCGGTGACGAAGGGCATGAGCCCATACCCAAGGTTATAGAGAGCACGAAGCGGAGAGGACTCTGTGACAAGGAGTCTGGGATCCACATCTGTCCCGCCCGGATCAGTAACGAGCATCGGGATGATCCCCGTGACGCACATGGGCAGGACAAGGATTACGACCGTGAAGAGACCGACGATGCGCAGGATCCATATTAAACGTAGGTCAGATTCCTGCGGAGACTTTCTGACATCCTGCACCCTGAAGCTGAAACCGCGAAGTAGCGAATAGCTGAGAGCCATCCCAACGAAAAGAAGGGCGAATCCGACACAGTTGATCAGGACGACCAACGGGGCCGAGTTTAAGATTCCCTGGCCGAGTCCCGGATCAAGTTTCCAGGCGGTGATTCCCAGGAAGAAATATCCACACATGATCATGGCCTCCCATGCGAGAAAGAAGGCAATGAGATCTAGTGAACCGCTTACACATACCCAGATCAGGGGTATCAACAAGAGGGAGCAGGCTGCGATTGCAGCGCACCATGCCGGCCATGATGGTGGAAACCCCTCGGTCACCCACTCCAATAATCGTGGGTTTGAAATTCCAGTTAAGAAACCGAGCGGGATGAGCACGAAGGCTACCAGTAGGGAGATGGCAATCGCCAGACTAGGTCTGAAGTGGGGGCCTTGATCTCCCGATCCAGAGATGTGTGCTGAACTTCTTGCATCGCGATCTTGATGCGGAAAGTGAGCACTCATTTCATGGAGGATCCTGTGGACTTGAAGGGAACGTGCAATGGTTTTGCAACAACGTTGTTTTTTAAACGTTTTAAAAATGTTAACGATGGATAAGATTAATAACAACAAGTGTATAGTGCCAACCATCAGACTTCGACTTGGCGTGTTTTCCTTCGAGCGAGTGATCTGCTCTCGATCTCTCTCTCCTTTCCTTTCGCTTATTGGACTACTTATTACTGGGACGCTCTCCCCACTCCGATCGTTGACAGGTTAACTTGGGTTAACTGCTTGTTCATAGGATGCATTGATCTGTATCTGATGGGCTTATTCGGACTCTATCGCTGGCAACCCTTCATTAGGAAGGGTCTCATGCTCCGACTTCTGGCACTTTCCATCAGCACAGGATCCCTGATTTTCATTGGTCTGCGGTTGTTTTTGCTCCCGACGGATCATATCATGCTCTCCTTCGGTTATTTGCCTGCTCTCTTGGTGAACGCCGGCTGGATCTTTCTTCTGGTCTCCTCTTTCCGCATGGGTGTTTTTTTCTTGGAATCACACTATTTCAGGAGCTCTCGAATCGAACGTTTAGCCTTTGTCAGTTGGAGTGACCGGATTGAGCAGGTCCTTCAGGGGTCGATGCAAAATGCGATTAGCTCCACAACTGTTGTCGGATACTTCACCAATCCCGAGCAACCATCCCTCAGACCACCTGACACAGCGGGATTTACAGATCTCGGAACCCTTCAAGAACTACGCGCTCATCTCGAATCTAACAAGATCACGTTGCTGATCGTTGATCTCAGCAATCTCGGTGAAATGCCTCTTCTGGCCATCACTGAGATCTGTGCGGATCTGATGGTGGGATTAGAGCTTATTCCATGGACATTTGATGTCTGGTCACGACGTTTGGTGTTGAGAATGCTCAATGGAGTTCCAACGATGGTAATCGCGGAACTACGTTTGGAGCGATTTTCCAATCGCATTCTAAAACGATTGATCGATATTTGCGGGGCCCTCGTTGGGATCGTGTTCTCTGCCCCCCTGATTGTGGTGCTCGGTTTTTTGATCAAGAGGGAATCTCCAGGGCCCGTTTTTTACACACAAACCCGGAGTGGATATCGGGGGAGAAACTTTAAGATTATCAAACTCCGCTCGATGCGACTCGATGCTAATGAGGGAACAGGGGTGACCCGTGCCATTGAGAATGACCCACGGCGGCTCAGGATCGGTGAATTCATTCGTAAGTGGAACCTCGATGAGGTGCCTCAGTTCTGGAACGTCCTGAAGGGAGATATGAGTCTTGTGGGCCCAAGACCTGAAATTTATGAACTCATTGAGGGCCTCAGAGCTTCCCTTCATTGTTACAATCTACGGCATCTTTGTAAGCCGGGAATGACCGGATGGGCTTCCGTAAATGGTTTTCGTGGCAACACCTCTCTTGAAGAGAGGATTAATTACGATCTCTTTTATATTGAAAACTGGAGCATGGTGTTTGATTTCAAGATTCTGTTGCTGACGTTGCTTCCTCCCAAGAATGCTTACTAGGACGAGCAACAGAGCGGTTCAAGTCAGCGTCAGGATTTTTTCTTTCTCTATGATGGTTGGGTTGATCATCAATCTGAAAGCCTTCTCCACACTCTCCCAATGGGAGACTGATCAGCCGATCGATCGGAGTTACGAAATGCAGTCCCCTGAGGAGTATCTCACGAGTTCTGTTGAACCCGGTCTCTCGGAACGTGCCATTCCTCTAGCTTCCACGAACGAGTCGGTAGATTCCTACCTGCCGCTTTTTCAACTCTCGAAGTTCCAGGACATGCAGGCGATGTATTCTGAACGCGATCCTTTCGTGGGTGATGACACGCCTTTCCGTCCCGTTACCATGAATCAGGCGCCGATAGGACTCCACCCTCGGGTTTACAGGAAGGGACTGATTGAATTTTACCCTTGGTTCGGCGTGGCTCAATCGTGGGAATCGAACGTCAACCTAACCTCAAGCAATCAGATCTCGGATTTTTACATCACTCCGCGTGTCGGTGGCGAGTTGCAGTTGGGAACGCCCGATTCTGTCTACAATGAATTCCTCGATACGATTACCGCCTTGAATGCCCGGTACGAGGCCTGGGTCGATGAGTTTTTTAGGAATCCCAGTCTCTCTGCTTTCAATCAGCAGGTGAATCTTGCCGGCCGTATCGGCCGTACTTCAGCCATTTGGAGACCTTATTTTGGATATAGTGACATCACGGGAAGCAATCTCCTGATCGCTGAATTGGTCAACAGAACCCGTCGCTTGAGGACCGGAGCGGGCGTGGTCGGTCAGTACCAGTTCACAGGGCAGTTGGGAATGAACCAGACCTTAGACTTCTTTCAACTCATTCACCCTGACCCCGGCTACATCAATTATATGATGGGGAAGACCCGTCAGGAACTGACTTGGAAAGTCACAGACCAGATCAAGGTGACGACATGGGGGGAATACCGTTACACGCAGCCTGACGCCGGATCGTGTGGTTCGGAGTTCATGTATGGTCTCGGCTACTATGGAAGACCCGATCCACGAATCTATAGCGAACTACGGATTGGCTACGATTCCGTGCAAATGCAGGGGAATGTGCCAGGTCGTCAGAATATGTCGGGACTCCGATTCAACGGCTACACGAGTTTTGACATAAGTCCGCGGCTCAGGATCGCTTTTATCTACGATCGTGACTACATTTTCACCGAGCAGGGTGTTAACAACAACTATGTCTCCACCCTTCTACAGTTGAAGGCGGAGACATTTCTTGGTGGTGGCTGGTATGTGACGCCTTACTTCGGAGGTTCTTATCAGCAATTCGAGACCAGTGGCGCTTCCGCAATCCAACTTCGTCCTGAATTGGAGGTTGCCTATGCGCTTCCCAGTGCCTACTACCCGAATGACTCAAGGATTTTCGTCAAAGCGGGCTACATGAGCTACACCTATATCCAGGGATCGGGTTCTCCGGTTGAGAATCTACGGATCTCGACGGGGTTTAACTGCAAGTTTTAGCCTATCCAAAGACTGTCAACAGACCTATGGTAACACTATGATGACAGTTTCCGACTTGGTTCTTTCCAAGACCTGCGGATCCAAGGCGTTCAAGATGTCTTTATTCAGGTTGATTCTTCTCTCGGCGGTGATGCTTACCATCGGGGCAGGTTGCAGTACGATTGGTACCGGATCAGCTCTTCCGACCTCCATCTCGACGCACCCCTATGCGATGGCCCCCCTTGATTCCGTACGAATCGAAGGTCTGGATGGAAGCGTCAACGAGGTGACTGTCCAGCAGGATGGTCGAATAGATCTGCCTGTTGGTTCCCAATTGGTGAGAGGGATGCAACTTGAGGACTTTCATAAACTTCTCCTTCGATCCTATCCCCGCGTAAAAAAGATCGAGATCGTCGAGTTTCGTCCGAATCGAGTGACAGTCTTGGGGGAGGTCTTTCATCAGATTCACACGGAGTTATCGGATGGTCCGATGCGCGTGATGGATGCAATCGCAGCCGCCAACGGATTCACACCGCTCGCCAACAAGCGCCGTGTCCATCTAGTGAGGCAGAATGCCGGCAAGGTGGAGGTCTATGAGTTTGATCTCCGGGAAACCATGCGAGGGCGGCATATGGAGGAGAACATGCCGCTGCAGCCAGGCGATGTGATTACTGTGCCCAGAAACTTTCTCTAAGAGAGCTGATGGATTCCTAATGATCGCCAATGAATAATAGAGAGGATTACATCAAAGGAGATGAGAGGTCTGGGGATGAGAGGTCTGGAGATGAGAGGTCTGGAGATGAGAGGTCTGGAGATGAGAGGTCTGGAGATGAGAGGTCTGGAGATGAGAGGAAAGTATTTTCCGAGCAATCCAAAAAAGCTCAGGGCTATGAGGATCGGGATTCAAGGCGAGAACCGAGTTGGATAGGTCGATATACGCTGAATACGGAAGAGATTATCCGTACATATTCACCAAGTTTCCCTGTTATCGCAGCCTATATCTGTTTTGGGATTCTTTTGGCCTTGATAGCCTTTGTTATTTCTCCACGGTCTTACAGGGCTGTGGGAACCATCATGGTGGATCAGTTGCCATATATGATCACCGTGAAGCAGAACGATGCAGAAACCGAGAGGCAGATGGTGCAGGCCCTTATTCTGGGTATTTCAAACCGTGCCATGCGCGTGATTACGGAAAAAAGTCTCCATCTCCCTCCGGGACGGATAGCTTTTGCTGGTCTTGATCGTCCCCTTTCCTTGGTGAATGGCGAACCGAAGGCCAATGTGCAGATCTCAATGCTGAGAAACAGTCGGCTTGCGAACATCACGGCAGATAGCCAAAGCCCTGATTTCGCAGCCAACGTCGTCAATGCCATTCTGGATCAGCTAAAGGTCTACAATCACATCGGTGGCATGATTAAGGAACTCGAGACGCAGATTGACTTCTCGAAGAGCCAGACAGACATCACGATCACAAAACTTGCCGATCTCACTTCGCAACGATTAAAACTTCAGCAGGAGAGCGATGAGTTGGAGAGCTACATTAAGAAAGGCCTATCTCTTCCCAACTACCCCTCGTTTGCCCAGGACAGCACGCTAAACAACCTTAAGACCCAGTACTTTCTGGTAGATTCGGAATACAAGGCACTCGCTTCCACAAGTACGCGAGGAGCAAGGCTTGAGGGAAAAAGCAATGAGCTGAAATCATTGCGTCACCAACTTGAGGCTTATTCCAACAAGCTAGTTGAGTCACTTCGTGCAGAATACAGCATCAAGTCCAGCGAGCTTGAGGGGTTGCAACAAATTGCCCAGAAAGAATCCGCAAATCTTCAAGATCTGAAACAGAAATGTTCCAAGCTTGTGGAGACTTTAGGGAACCCTTCAGAGATGCTTTTGTTAGCTGAAGACAATCCAACGACAGCAGATGTTCTTGTGATTCTGAATCATGCCGTCCCGCCGCCACGACCTTACTGGCCTAATCTGACAATCTATCTTGTCTTGGGTATCGGATTGGGTGGCATCGTAGGCTTCCTCGTATCGATGTTCAGAATCTACTGGGACAAGAAAGTCGTCTCTCCAGCCCAAATTGAAACAAATTTCCGAATTCCATGCCTGGCGATCATTCCCAAAAGATCTGTGATTGATGTCGCCGTGTTGCACCCGACAAAGCAGTTAATGAACAGGCCTTTATCGGATTCAAATCGATACCTTACCCAATTACTTACCTTAAGAGCTTACTTCCTGACTTCTTCGCCCGAGAGCCAAGGTAAGATCTTCGGATGGGCACCGCTCTCCAATCAATGTTCTTCCGGCTTGCTAGCAGATTTAGTCAGAGTCCTCTCCGATGCTGGCAAGCGGATCCTGGTTGCTGATCTCGGGTTTAAACAGCCGCTAATCGGGGAAGATCTTGGGATCGAGATCAGGCACTCCCTGAATGAGTGGGTTTATTCTTCGAGGCCACTTGGTGAGTTCATCAATACTGATTCCACCGGAAAGATCTGTATCCTTTGTGCGGGGCTTCAATCGATGGAGTTAGTGAATAATACATCACCCCGCCCCCTTTTCCCTGAGTGGAGCGGGTTGATCGATCAGTTTGATTATATTTTCATCTATTCAGCAACTGTCGGTGAACAAACCATGAGTCTCTCTTTGCCCAAGTTTCAATCGGTGATCCTGACGGCAGATTACTCGAAGACAAGCATGAGTCGGCTCACACGCAAGATCGCACTGATCCGAAGATTTAAGTGGCGCTTGAATGGCATTATCCTGACAAATGCTCCTACCAGAGTTCTCGATAATGACTAAGGAACTCTTGCCTCATAAGGATTGCTAGGACGAAGTCCCGGATGAAGGGGAGTGGAGCCTTTTCAGGCCCCATAAGGTGATAAGCACGGAAAGAGATACCCCTAGAAGACAGGGGAGGGATCCGTTGAGAGAGCTGCCCCACAGGATGATAGCTGAGCCAAAGATTCCAGGAAGCAGAGGTTTCAGGGGGAGGATCCAGAGTATCACATCAGATCTTTTTGCAGTCTTGGCACAAGAACTAACACAAGCCATCGAGATTTTTCGTATCACGGGCAGAAGGCAGAGAGCACCAAGGCTTCCACCGAGAAGAAGGCCGCTGAGTCCGGCAACATGGTACCCGGCATAGGCGCCTAGAATGCCAAGAATGGCCTCACCAAATCCTGCAGTGGCAGCGTTACGGGTAAGCCCGAGTCCCATTGATGTATTGACCACGGCCCGACTGAATGAGCCCGTCAACCCAAAGATGGCCAGTCCCAGTCCGATCCATGGTGTGAGACTGATCTCCCCGTGCAGCCAGAGAGTGAGAAACTGTCCGGTCATGAAGAGAAAAATCAGTGCTCCCTGAATGGAAAAGAGGGCGACATGTTGCCAACTCTGCGTGAAGCATGCCCGACGCTTTTCAGTTTCAGTGGCTGCAGTGAGTGCAGCGAGAGAGGTTTCACTCGATGTGGAGGCGACGTTACTGATCATTTCCGAGAAGCGGAGGAGAATGTAGAAGATGCCGGCCTCTCCGGGACCTGCAATCGCGGAAACCAGAAAGGTCAGGGCATGAGTCTTTCCAATGAGGGAAATCGTCGTGAGATAATACCAGAACCCGGATCGGAGTGTTCTGAAGGCAGTCAGCGGAGTGAAACTTCTAAGGGTCCTCCAAGGGATCATGGCAAAAAGATCATGGCGGTACGCCACCACAACGTTGGGAAGAGTCATGCAGGCAGCATAGGTGATGATCACCGGTTCAACACCTCCACCCAAGTATACCAAAAGAGCACAGGCTGGTATGGCTGCAAGCGCGCCCAACGTATTGCTCGCCTTGAGGGTCGAGAGGTTTCCCTCGGCTGCCAGTGGCTCAAGTGCGAGAATGGAAGTCATCAGCACGGCTGTGCAGAGGGCTGTCATGACTAAAACGCCCGAACCATCTGGCGGTAGATGAAACCATGCGGTCAAGCAACCGCTTCGGGAAAGAATCGCGAACACCGCAACGGCGATCAGCGAGACCGATGCAAAGGTTAACAGCCCCTCGGAATAGACTTGTTCCATCGACTCGGAATCACGGCGTTTCCAAGCATCAGCCATTTTGATCCGCGTGAGAGCTCTGACCCCTCCGTCAAGAAGCGCCATGGAGACGAGCAGGGAGCTAGCCAAGGCAAAGACTCCGTATCCAGCAGTACCCCACCGCGAAAGCATCAATGGCGTCAGGAGAATAAGAAAAGCCGCTTTTGATCCGAAATTAAGACCCTGCCAGAGTTGATTCCAAAGTAACTCACGCCTGTATGTATCTTGTTCGGATGGTTTTCCAGTGAAGTTCACGGCATTAAGATTGAAAATCTCACTAAGAGGGTAGGGCAACATGTTTCAACTGGCACCTCCTATTCGTGCGAGCGAGTGGAGAATGCTTAAGGTATTCTTTGACTGTAAATCGTGATAAACTAAATGCATGCGCAACAGTATAACACGCAGGAGCTTCGTGAAGGGGGCGTT